>ERZ1370068.2665-contig-1801_pt1 | contig 69385 bp, 107 predicted proteins | sample MGYA00561227_ERZ1370068 | MGnify/ENA primary metagenome ERZ1370068 (study PRJEB38410, sample SAMEA6850437) | metagenome | study: Metagenomic assessment of the ecological functions of the soil: analysis of the soil microbiota associated with the...
AGGTTACGTATTGCCGCCGCTTAGGCCGGAAGCCGCCCGTTGTCTGCGCTTCTACCTGATCTGGCATCGAGACCGCCTTTGGCGCAAGGCCGCCAAGCCAGCCTCGAACAGCGCTCTTCGCGCCGGTTCATGACGTCGCCCGCGGGTCCAGCACCGCGCCTGGGACCCGACTGGCGGGATTCGCGGTTGTAGTACTCCGCAGAGGAACCGCTCGGAAACGAAAAAGGGCGCCTGAAGCAGTGCTCTTCTGTCCGTGCTGCCGGAGACAGCAAATTAGTCGGTGAAGTGTACGCTGCTGGTTCTGGCCACGCCCCCTTCCCGGAACGGTCGGTCAGGCTGCGAGACGGATTTGTCAAGATGTAAGTTTAGGGTCGGAATCGAACAGCTGGAGAATTCTCCGCATTTCGCGCCATCACGCGCCATCCTATTGCAAGTTACTACTCTGTCTATTCCTGATTGCCATCTTTTTGTGCTCGGCAGATTGCACTGACGTGGCGAGTCTGCAGTCAGCTTCACCAGATTGTTCGCGGAGTCCACCGCAGCGAGGGGGGATGCCCTTGATCGCAATCAGCGCGAAATAATGGAACATCGATCAACTCCAGCCAGGATCACCAAAATGGTTACGGCGCAAACCCAAAGTCCAAGTCCCATTGTGCTGCTTTATCATGGGCGGCACGCTGATCGCACTGAACGAGGATGACCACGTCAACACTGCGAGACGACGCTGAAGCGAAACTGTTGCGGGTTAAGGTCGACTCATTATGACCACTCACAAGTCAAATCAACTCTAGTTACCTAGTGAACAAACAAAGCAAGCCGATTGTGTCCAGGCAATATATATGTCGCACTCATTATAGCCGTGGTAGCGCTCGACAACCCAGCCAAACGCGAAGGGACCGCCAACCAGCACCGCCGCAGCTTGCGCCCGCCGTTGGGTGCGTATGCCAGAGGGAGTCCTCCGCCTGTAATGCAACGATGGGCCTCAAACAGGGGTGCCTCCTGCTCGAGCGGCATTCAAGTGTTAAATTCCTTTGACCAACTCCATAGACATAGCCCTAAGGCTTCTGCTCCTATGCCCCAGCTATACGCACCACAGAAGCAGAAACTGCAGATCGCAACCAGTACGACTCTCCTGCGCGAAACGTGACCGCTAGACGAGTTGTTCCTGAGGATTCAGGACGGTAGCGTCCTGATTACCGAGAGCCTCGTCCGCCGAGCCCTGCTCCGGGAAGGGCGATGCACGCCCAGGCGTCCAAGAATAGATCTCACGTGTGGACCCATTCGAGAACCAGGGGTCACAGAATGACGTCAGTGAAAGATATCATCCGACGGTCGCGCTTGAAACCCATTATGCTTGCCAGACGCTGCTGCGTGCGTAAACGCACTCAAAATTCGGCGCCGCCATCGACGCCGATGACCCCGCTCGAACGCATCGAGTCCGGAACCATTTGGTCCCAGAGGCCGTCGAGGTTCGCTGTACTGGCAGGCGTACTGGATGAGATGGCGCGTCAAACGGCACCCAACCAGCCATAAGACTCCGGCCAACGCGTGGAAGTGCTGTCGCCGTCAAAGACCTGAAATGCCAGCGATGCCGAGCACTGGCGCAGTCCGCAGGTGCAATCGGCGCTACGCCTTTGCCCCGGCCATATCGAGGTCATGAAAGGAACGCTTCGCGGCTGCTGGCTCAGTCAGAGCTGCGCGACGACTGGAAAGGCGCTCGCGGTCGAGCGACCTGATCCCGACGCCGCGTGAGTCAGTGACCGCACATGGTGACAACCACACGCGACGCCGGTCGGCTGTTGCCGGATGCGGATTTCAAAGAGGCCTCGGGCTGGTGATTTGACCTGCTCGGCGGGCCGGTGCCGCAGTCTGGCGACGATGGCCGCACAGTGCTGTCGGTAACTCGACCCGGGCGCCTTGCTTCGCCACTGGTCGGAAGTCTCGCAGTAATGTAGAAGGCAAAGGTGATTTGAACCTCCAGACCTTCGTTATGAGCCCGATCGAGCTGCCAGACTTGCTCCGACCCCGCAACAGCGCGAATTATATCAGCGGCCCTCGTATTTACAAAAACCCGCGCGATCTCTGGCGTGGCCCGCACGGTCATCACTATTGGTGCACGCAGTGTTTCGCGAAAGTTTCCATGGCTCCCGCAGGTACTGCGGATACGGTCATCAAAACGCTTGTTCTCCTGCTGCGCGAGCGACGTAGTCGCGCACCTGGTCCTCGCTGTAGCACTTCTCGGTCTTGAAGCGCGTACCGACGATCGCCTCTTTCTTTGCAATACAGCGTCAGTTCGCCGCCGCGCTTCGGTCTGGAATGCCAGTGGCGGCGAGTCCTTTTCTTCCCCGTGGCTGCCGCCATGGACTTCGACTCGACCTCTTTCGCTCGCCTGGTCCGCCGCCGGGCCTCGTTGGCAACGGCGGAATCCCTGCGCGAGTGCAGCCTGGGCGACCAGAGCTCAGGCACAAGAGCACCGATAAATTTCTGCATCGCTTCGCTCCAATGATTCGTCAGCGGCGGCCGCGCTCTTCTATGGTGTCGGTTCTACCGCGTAAACGTTCCTGTTCCAGCAGATCCACCGCATCCGGGGCGCCGTCAGGTCAGCCGCCGCTGCAGTTGTCCACGCTGGCGCAGATCTTGCGGGTCTGGTCCAACTTGGCCTGATCCTCGTTGCGTGAGGCTTCCATGGCCCGCAACGTCTCTCTGCTGAAGCACTTCTCCCGCGAGAAACGGGTGCCGCTTTCCATCGCCTTCTTGCAGTACACGGTCTTCTTGCCGCGCTGCTTGGCCTGGTAGCCGGCAGGCACCTTGAACGGCTCGGGTTCCGCTTGGCCTCGTCAGCGGTATCCGCCGCGGCGCCGTCCTGAGCCTGGTCCGCCGTCGGCGTATCGTTGCCGATTGCGCTGTCCCCATCGCTGGCGAGCGCCGGGCCCGCCACAAATGCCATCAGTACCGCCAGCATCACGCCTCTCATCGTTCGACTCCTTTCTCCCCGCAAGTTCAGGACTTCCAATCGCCTTACGGCAGCACGCTCGCGTGATCCTGAGTGAGCACGCCACCGGTGGAAAGCCCCGAGCAGCAGGATCGCCAGCCCGTTACAGGCTCAAACATAAGGCGAACGGCAGTTCGCGAGGATTCGACCGGAACCCGGTGGCCGTAGGTTCATCGGGAAGTACATGAAGCTTGACGACGCGGCAGGTAGTAATAGGCACCGACGACCACCGACATCTCCACGACGGCCGGGCGGCCAGCCGCACGTGAGGCCGACATCCAGGACGGCCGCAATGACCTCCGCAGTTTCGCCCAGAAGCCCGACGGTGGGCGGCACGCCCTGACGAGGCCAAACATGACCAGCGGCATCACGAACGCGAACCAGGGTTGCGCCGGTTGAGGCCCCGGTCGTCCAGGGCGTCGGCCTCGAAGCCCTTGCGCGACAGCAGCACAGCATCGATGCCGAAGGCGCCGGTCGTCATGATCGACGTAGGTCAGCGTGTAGAACATCGCGCCGCGGTAGCCCGCCGGCATTGCCGGCCAGCACGCCGAGCAGGATGAAACCGACGTGCGAGAATGGTCGAGTACGCCAGCATGCGCTTGATGTTCGTCTGCGCGATCGCGACCACATTGCCGACGATCATCGACAGCGCCGCCAGCACGATCAGCATGTCCTGCCAGGCGCCGCGACGCATCGCTCGAGTCCCTCGGCGAGCACGCGCATGGCGAGTGCGAACGAGGCGATCTTCGGCGCCGAGCCGACGAACAGCGTCACCGGCGTCGGCGCCCCGTGATAGACGTCCGGCAACCACATGTGGAACGGCACGGCGCCGAACTTGAACGGCGACGCCGACGACGATGAATGCGAGGCCGAACAGGAGTCCGATGGCCGGCAGGTCGTCGCGCCCGACTGCGCCGCCGCGATGCTCGTCCAGCAGCAGGCTGCCGGTCACGCCGTAGATGATCGAGATTCCGTACAGCAGCGCGCCGGAGGCGATCGCGCCGAGCACGAAGTACTTCATCGCCGACTCCGCGGCAATGCCGTCGTCGCGGTCAGAACGCGACCATCGCGTACAGCGACAGCGACATGATCTCGATGCCGAGATAGCAGCGTCAGCAGGCTGCCGGCCGAGACGATGACCTGGATGCCGAGCACCGCGAAAAGCGCGAGCACGAAGTACTCGCCCTTCAGCGAGCCCGCGCCGCTCGCAGGTAATCACGCGCGAATACAGCAGCGTGACCGCGGCCGCGCCGTAGGCGAAGAGCTTCAGCACCGTGCCCATGGGGTCCGCGACGAACGTGGCCATTCAGAACGCAGTCACGCGCGCCTGCACGCCGTCACTCGAAGTCATCCAGGCAGCACCGGCGAGCGCGGCGATCGCGAGCAGCGAACGTGCAGCTTGCGCGCGCGCTCGCCGAGCGGTGCGTCCACGAGCAGGATGACGCAGGCCGCCGCGGCGACGAAGACCTCCGCCGCTGCGGCATGCACGTCCGCGATCGTCAGGACCATGCTGCATGTCATTCATGCGCCTGCCTCAGAGCTTGCTGACCACCAGCTGCTCGACGAGCCGGTCGAGCGTCGGGCGCATCACGTCGAGGAGCAGCGCCGGCCACAGACGCCGAGCAGCAGCACCGCGACCGCGAGCACGCGCGAGCACGACGAACTCGCGGGCATTGAGGTCCGTGAGTGACGCGACGCCGTCGTTGGCCGACGTCGCCCCAGATCACGCGCTTCACCAGCCACAGCGTGTAGGCGGCCGCCGAGGATCAGTGTCAGCGCCGCCACGAACGCGATACCAGAAGTTCGCCGCGGAAGCTCGCGATGATCACCAGGAACTCGCCGACGAAGCCGGAGGTGCGCCGGCAGGCCAGCGTTCGCCATCGCGAACAGCACGGCGAAAAACGCGAACACCGGCATCGTGTTGACGACGCCGCCGTAGGCGGCGATCTCGCGGCGTGTGCATGCGGTCGTAGAGCACGCCGACGCAGAAGAACAGCGCGCCCGAAACCAGGCCGTGCGAGATCATCTGCACCATCGCGCCGTCGAGGCCCATCGCCGCACCGTCGAGACGCCGCCGTCGCGTCAGCAGATGTCGTACGGCGAGGAACGCGCCGAGCGTGACGAAGCCCATGTGCGCGATCGACGAGTACGCGATCAGCTTCTTCATGTCGCGCTGCACGAGCGCGACGAAGCCGATGTAGACGATCGCGATCAGCGACAGCGCGATGATGCAGCCAGTCGAGCTCGCGGCTCGCATCCGGCGTGATCGGCAGGCTGAACGCGCAGGAAGCCGTAGCCGCCCATCTTCAGCATGATCGCCGCCAGGATCACCGAGCCGCCGGTCGGCGCCCTCGACGTGCGCGTCCGGCAGCCAGGTGTGCACCGGCCACATCGGCACCTTGACCGCGAACGCCGCGAAGAACGCGAGGAAGATCAGGATCTGCTGCGGTCATGCCCGAGCGGCAGGCGCTGCATCGTCTGCGATCTCGTAGCTGCCGCGCCGTGCAGGTAGCAGGTCAGATCAGCGCAACCAGCATCAGCACCGGAGCCGAGGAACGTGTAGCAGGAAGAACTTGATGGTCGCGTACACGCGCCGCGCGCCGCCCCAGATGCCGATGATCGAGGAACATCGGGATCAGCATCGCTTCCCACAGCACGTAGAACAGCAGCGCGTCGGCCGCCGCGAACACGCCGATCATCGAGCCCTTCCATGACGAGGAAAGCCGCGAAGTATCTGCGCCGGCCGCTTCTCGATCGTTGTCCAGGCCGGCGATCACGACGCAGCGGCGTCGTGAATGCCGGTCAGCACGGATCAGCGGCATCGAGATGCCGTCGACGCCGCAGGTAGTACCAGGCGTTCAGCGCACGCGATCCATGAGGCCTCGTGCTCGACGAACTGGAGCGCCAGCGTCGTCGCGTGTCGAAGTCGCACCCAGAGCGGCAGGCGAGAGCGCGAGCGTCGCGAGTCGTGGCCAGCGAGCGCGACCCAGCGCCCGACGCGCGATGCGGCGGTCGCCGAGGCAGCGAGCATCGACGGCCCGCCGGCGATCGGCAGCCAGACGAGTCAGCTCAGGATGGCCTGTCCGGTGCATGCGCATTCATGATCTCGCAGCAGCACAGCCGAGCAGCAGCGGACAGGCCGATGATCATCGCGAAGGCGTAGTGATACAGGTAGCCCGACTGCACGTGGCGCAGCGACCCGGAGGCGACCGCCCGACCGCGCGCGCCGTGCCGTTGACCAGCACGCCGTCGATCACGCTCTCGTCGCCGCGCTTCCAGCGGCTCGTGCCGAAGTTCCGCACGCCGCCTGCGATCGACGTTCTCGTTGAACCAGTCGAAGTAGTACTTGTTGACGAGCAGCCGGTAGAGCCGGCGAAGCGCGCGGCGATCTGCGGCCGGCAGTTCCGGGCCGCTTCAGGTACAGGCTACCAGCGGCGCAACGACGCCGGCGAGCGCGGCAGATCAGAGCGCGGGCGACTGAGCGATGCACGACGAACGCCGCGGGCCCGTGGAACTCCTCTCGCGATCGTGCGACCGGGCACGTCGAGCGCCGGCAGCAGATGGCGCCGCCGAAGAAGTCGCCGAACACGACCCGCGCTGACCGTCAGCCAGCCGATCGCGATCGACGGGATTGCGAGCGCGATGAGCGGCAGCGTCACGACCCACGGGCTCTCGTGCGGGTGCTCGCGCGTGTGCTCGTCCATGCGCTCTTCGCCGTGGAAGGTCATGAAGACGAGCCGGAAGCTGTAGAGCGCCGTGCACGAACACGCCGATCAACGCGCACCAGTACGCGTAGCTGTCGCCCATCCGTCGTCGACTCGCTGCAACGGCCTCGATGATGATGTCCTTCGAGAAGAAACCCGACGAGCCCGGGAAGCCGATCAGCGCGAGCGAGCCGATCAGGCAGGTCCAGTACGTGATCGGCATGTACTTCGCGCAGCCCGCCCATGCGGCGCATGTCCTGCTCGTGGTGCATGCCGATGATCACCGAGCCCGCCGCGAGGAACAGCAGCGCCTTGAAGAACGCGTGCGTCATCAGGTGGAAGATGCCGGCGCCGTAGGCGCCGGCGCCGAGCGCCGACCGTCATGTAGCCGAGCTGCGAGAGCGTCGAGATACGCGATCACGCGCTTGATGTCGTTGTTGACGAGGCCGAGCAGGCCCATGAAGAGCGCCGTGGTCGCGCCGATCACGACGATGAAATGCAGCGCGTCCGGCGACATCTCGAACAGCGGCGACATGCCGCGCCACCATGAAGATGCCGGCGGTCACCATCGTCGCGGCGTGGATCAGCGCCGAGATCGGCGTCGGGCCTTCCATCGAGTCGGGCAGCCAGCCACGTGCAACGGCACCTGCGCGGACTTGCCCATCGCGCCGAGGAACAGCGCCGACGCAGATCACCGTGATGACCTTCGACGGCTTCGCCGGGCGTCGGGAAGAGGTCATGGCCGATCGCGCGCGCGGATCGCGCTGCGAACACCTCGGCGTAGTCGAGGCTGCCCATGTACGGCGACGACGATCGCGATCGCCGACGATGAAGCGCGAAGTCGCCGATCGCGGTTGACGAGGAAGGCCTTGTAGGTTCGCGAAGATCGCGGTCGGGCGCTTGTACCAGAAGCCGATCAGCAGGTACGAGACGAGTCCCACCGCCTCCCAGCCGAAGAAGAGCTGCAGGAAGTTGTTCGACATCACGAGCATCAGCATCGCGAACGTGAACAGCGGAAATGTAGGCGAAGAAGCGCTGTAGCCCGGATCGTCGCGCATGTAGCCGATCGTGTAGACGTGCACTGCGAGCGAGCACGAAGCGTCACCGACCGATCATCATCAGCGCGCTCAGGTTGTCGATCAGGAAGCCGACTCTCCATCCGCAGATCGTCGCTGACGCCCCACGCATAGACGTGCCCGGTTGAGACGGCGGCGCGCCGTCCGAGCAGCTTCTGACGAGCACCCAGGCGGATCCAGCGAAATGAAAGCGGCGACCCCGGCAATGCACAGCGTGCGCGCCGCGCGCCGGCCGACGCAGGCCGGCCGCCAGAGGCCGGCATCGCGACGGCTGCGGCAGAGCGCGAGCACGATGACGAGATGCAGGCAGATGGTTGCGCGAAGTCCACGCTCAGCCCTTCATGGTGTCCGAGTTCCTCGACATTGATGGCTGCGGCGCTGGCGGAACAGCACGACCAGGATCGCGAGGCCGATCGCCGCCTCGGCCGCCGCGACCGTCGAGGATGAAGAACACGAAAATCTGGCCGTCCAGGATGCCGCAGAAAGCGCGAGAACGCGACGAAGCTGAAGTTGACCGCGAGCAGCATCAGCTCGATGCACATCAAGAGCAGGATTACGTTCTTGCGGTTGATGAAGATGCCCGCGACGGCGATCGCGAACAGGATCCCGGCGAGCAGCAGGTAGTGCGCGAGGCCGATCATGGCTCGCGCTCCGACGGCATGCTGACGAGACGCACGCGGTCGGCGGCGCCTCACGGAAACCTGGTTCCCGATGTCCTGGACCTTGAGCCCGGTGCGCTGGCGCATCGTCAGCGTGATGGCCGCGACGATGGCGATCAGGAGCACGACCGCCGCAAGCTGGAACGGATAGGCGTACTCGGTGTACAGGACTGCGCCGATCTCGGCCGTGTTGCTCGCCCCGTCTGCAACCGCGGCTGGCAGCGCCCGGCAGCTCGATCCCCGAGCCGGCGAACCCACAGCGACGTAAGCGAGTTCGACGACCATGATGAGGCGATCAGGGCGCCGAGCGGTGCGTTCTGCGCGAATCCCTCGCGCAGCTGTTCGATGTTGATGTCGAGCATCATCACGACGAACAGGAACAGCACCATCACGGCGCCGACATAGACCAGCACCAGCACGATCGCGAGAAACTCGGCCTGGATCAGCAGCCATAGCACGGCCGCATTGAAGAAGCACAGCACGAGGTAAAGCACCGAGTGCACGGGATTGCGCGACAGGATCACGCCGAATGCGGCGCCGATCAGCACGGCGGAAAACGTCCAGAACAGGATTTCGACGAGCATGTGCCTTACCGGAAGCGCGAGTCCGACGCCTTGTCGGCGGCGATCATCGCTTCGTACTTCTCGCCGATCGCGAGCAGCTTGTCCTTGGTCATGATGTTCTCGCCGCGGTTCTCCATGTGGTACTCGTGGATCCGCGTCTCCACGATCGCGTCCACCGGGCAGGCCTCCTCGCAGAATCCGCAGTAGATGCACTTGAAGAGGTCGATGTCGTAGCGCGTCGTGCGGCGCGTGCCGTCCGCGGCGACATCGGACTCGATGGTGATCGCGAGCGCCGGGCACACGGCCTCGCAGAGCTTGCAGGCGATGCAGCGTTCCTGCCCGTTCGGGTAGCGCCGCAGCGCATGCAGGCCGCGGAAGCGCGGCGACTGCGGCGTCTTCTCTTCCGGGTAGTTCAGCGTGATCTTGGGCCGGAAGAAATTCCGCACGGTGACCGAGAGTCCCCGCAGGAGCTCGGAGAGGAAGATCGTCTGGAAGAACGAGCGGATGCGCTTCATGCTGTTGCTCTCATGCCGCCCATGGGCCGACCTTGAGCCAGGCGAGCACCGCCCTCGACTGCGATCCAGACCAGCGTGATCGGGATCAGCACTTTCCAGCCGAGTCGCATGATCTGGTCGTAGCGGTAGCGCGGGAATGTCGCGCGCACCCACAGGAAGACGAACAGGAAGATCCCGATCTTCAGGAACAGCCAGTGAAAGCCGTTGCCTAGCAATGCGCCGAGCACCGGCACGCTTCGAATTGCGGCATCGGCGGACAGGTAGCCGTCGAGCGGGCTCAACCAGCCGCCGAAGAAAGAGCACCGACGTCAGCGCCGAGATCAGGATCATGTTCGCGTATTCGGGCGAGCGCAGAACAGCGTTGCGAATGCGGCGCCTGAATATTCGACGTGGAAGCCGGCGACGATCTCGGATTCGCCCTCCGCCACGTCGAAGGGCGCGCGGTTCGTCTCCGCGAGCCCGGAGATGAAATAGACGAGGAACAGGGGAACAACCACAGCCAGTTCCAGCTGCCGAACTCGCCCTGTTGCTCGCGCACGATTTCGCCGAGGTTCAGGCTGCCCGCAGCCATGAGCACGCCGACGAGCGCGAAGCCCATCGCGATCTCGTACGCGACCATCTGGGCGGCGCTGCGCATGGCGCCGAGGAATGCGTACTTCGAGTTGCTCGCCCAGCCCGCGAGGATGACGCCGTAGACGCCCATCGAGGTCAGCGCGAGCACGTACAGCAGGCCCGCGTCGACGTCCGCGAGCACGAACTCCGGCGAGAACGGGATCACGGCCCAGGTCGCCATCGCGGGCACCAGCACGATGAGCGGCGCCAGCAGGAACAGGAACCGCGACGAGCGGGCCGGGACGATGATCTCCTTGAGCAGCAGCTTGACCACGTCGGCGAAGGGCTGCGCGAGGCCATGCAGGATCGGCAGCCCGAAGAACGACACGCGGTTCGGGCCGCGCCGCAGCTGCATGTAGCCGATCACCTTGCGCTCGGCGAGAGTCAACATCGCGACCGCGATGCACGATCGAGATGAGGACCCCGACGATCTGTGCGGTGACGAGGAATGTCGCCCAGACGTCCGGCGCGCTGGAACCGAACCAGTCCGCGAAGAAGGACGGCACGGCTCAGCCTCCCTGCGCGCGCGCGCGTGCGCTGCAGCGCCGGTGCACGGCGCACGAGCGCATCCGCGCCGTAGAGCGGCACGCTGGTGGTGGAGCCGCGGCGCTCGGCCTGAATTCGCGCCGCGCCGGAAACTTCCCGTCGTAGGCGGCGCCGCCGCAAGTTCGCGCAGCTCCGCGAGCACGTCCGCGGAACTCTCGTAGTCGAATCCATCGAGCCCGAGCAGGTTGCCGAGCACACGCAGGACCTTCCAGCCCGGGCGCGCCTCCCCGACCGGCTGCGCGCAGCCCGGAATTCCTGCCACCGCCCCTCGACGTTCACGTAGCTGCCGGAGGTCTCCGCGAAAGCTGCCCATCGGCAGCAGCAAGCTGGGCAATGTTCATGACGGCCGGATCGGCGTACGGCGTGATCGCGATGACGCGCCGGCAGGCGGCCAGCGCCTGTTCGGCTCCTGGATGCGCGATGTCCTTGGCGGGCTCGATTCCGCCCAGCAGCACGCAGGCGGCGAGCGGCGATTCGAGCATGTGGCCGACGTCCAGACCCGGCCTGGAACCGCCTTCCACCCGGCAGGCGATGCGGCAGCACTCCGGCAAGCGCGAGGCCCACGGCGTTGCCGCCCTCCGGCAGGAAGCCGAGCGATGCACCGGTCTTTTCGGCGAGCGCGGCGGCCGCCGCACGGATATCCGCGAAATGCGTGTGGCGCATCGCAGCGCCGCCCAGAACGATGCGCAGCGCGTCCGCCGGAAAGCGACTCGACGACTGACCTTGCGATTGTCATTCAACGAGCTGCCCGCAAGCGCGGCAAGTTCCGCCGCGAGGTCCGCAGGCTGCGCAAGCGTCTGCTGCAGCACCGGAATTGATACGCCTGCGCCGTCGTCGACACGACGCTCACCTTGCAACCGGCGAGCGCCGCCATGCGGACGCGATGCGCAACGATCGGCGCCTCGATGCGCGCGTCGCAGCCCACGAGCAGCAGGCCCGCAAGGCCATCAATCGCCGCGCAATTGCCAGGCCGAGACCCGGATACGCGCGGATCGTTCGCCTGGTCGGAGAAATCGAGCTGTCGCAGCCGCGAGTCGACGTTGTGCGACCCGAGCCCGCGCGCCAGCCGTCCGAGAAGGTAGCCTTCTTCGCTCGTCGAGCCTGGCGCCGCAAGGAAACCGAGGCGCCCTGCCCCGCCATCCTTGACCGCATCCCGCAGCATCGTCGCCGCGCCTCGAGCGCGGCCTCCCACTGACACCGCCTGCCACCGGCCCTCCACGCGCATCATCGGCTCGCGCAGCCGGTCCGGCGCATAGATGCCTTCGTACGAGAAGCGGTCGCGGTCCGCGATCCAGGTCTCGTTGATCTCCTCGTTGGCGCGCGGCACGACGCGCATCAGGCGGCCGCGCAGCACGTGGCCCCACAGGTTCGTGCCGGCGCCGTCGTGCGGCGAGACGAGCGCGTGCTCGGTCATTTCCCAGGAGCGCGCGCGGTGGCGGAACGGCTTGGAATTCAGCGCGCCGACCGGGCAGAGGTCGATGACGTTGCCCGACAGTTCGTGGTCGACGCTCTTCTCGATGAAGGTGCCGATTTCCATGTCCTCGCCCCGGCCCGTCGCGCCGAGCTCCTGCATGCCCGCGATCTCCGCGGTGAAGCGGACGCAGCGCGTGCAGTGGATGCAGCGCGTCATGTCGGTCGAGATGAGCGGGCCGAGGTTCTTGTCCTTGACGACGCGCTTGCGCTCGTCGAAGCGGGACGCGGCACTGCCGAAACCGAGCGCAAGGTCCTGCAGCTCGCACTCGCCGCCCTGGTCGCAGATCGGGCAGTCGAGCGGATGGTTGATGAGCAGGAACTCCATCGTCGCCTTCTGCGCCGCCAGCGCCCGCGGCGAACGCGTGAAGACCTTCATGCCCTCGGTGACGGGTGTCGCACAGGCCGGCATCGGCTTCGGCGCCTTCTCGACTTCGACCAGGCACATGCGGCAGTTGGCGGCGATCGTGAGCTTCTCGTGGTAGCAGAAGCGCGGCACATAGACGCCAGCCTGGTCGGTCAGCTGGATGAGCATCTGGCCCTTGCGGGCCTTCAGCGGCCGGCCGTCGACCTCGACGTTGACGACGTCGTCGCTCATGCGACCGCCTGCGCGGGCGCATCCACGATGCTCTTCCCGCCGTGCTCGATCATGTAGGCGAATTCGTCGCGGAAATGGCGCAGGAAACTCTGCACCGGCCAGGCCGCGGCGTCACCGAGCGCGCAGATCGTGTGCCCCTCGATCTGGTTCGCGACCTGGACCAGGAGATCGAGGTCCGACAGCTTGCCCTGCCCTGCCAGGATCCGGCGCAGCATGCGCGTGAGCCAGCCCGTGCCTTCGCGGCAGGGCGTGCATTGGCCGCAGGACTCGGCCATGTAGAAACGCGAGATGCGCTCGAGCACGCGCACCATGCAGGTGGTCTCGTCCATCACGATCATCGCGCCCGTGCCGACGGAGCTGCCCGCCTTGCGCAGCGAGTCGTAGTCCATCGTGCAGTCCATGATGAGCGCAGCCGGCAGCACCGGCACGGAGGAGCCGCCCGGGATCACGGCCTTGAGCTTGCGGCCGCCGCGCATGCCGCCGGCGATCTCGAGCAGTTCCCGGAATGGAATGCCCATCGGCAGCTCGAAGTTGCCCGGCTTCTCGACGTGGCCGGACACGGAGAAGATCACCGTGCCGCCGGCATTGGGCACGCCGAGCTCGGCGAACCACTTCGCGCCCTTGCGCAGGATCGCCGGCACGGTCGCGAAGGAGAGCGTGTTGTTGATCGTGGTCGGCTTGCCGTAGAGGCCGAAGTTCGCCGGGAACGGCGGCTTGAAGCGCGGCTTGCCGGGCTTGCCCTCGAGCGACTCGAGCAGCGCCGTTTCCTCGCCGCAGATGTAGGCACCGGCGCCGGCCACGGCGTGAAGGTCGAAGTCGACGCCCGAGCCCTGGATGTCCTTGCCGAGAAGCCCGGCCGCATAGGCCTCCTGGAGCGCCGCTTCGAAGCGCGGGAAAGGCTCGGCGAGGAACTCACCGCGGATGTAGTTGTAACCGACGGTCGCGCCCATCACGTATCCGCCGATGGCCATGCCCTCGATCACCGAATGCGGGTTGTAGCGCAGGATGTCGCGGTCGTGGCAGGTTCCGGGCTCGCTCTCGTCGGAATTGCAGACGACGTACTTCTGGCCCGGCGAATTCCGCGGCATGAAGCTCCACTTGACGCCCGTGGGAAATCCCGCGCCGCCGCGGCCACGCAGGCCCGACGCCTTCAGTTCCTCGATGATCGCTTCGCGCGGCGTCTTCTCCCGCAGGATCTTGCGCCAGGCGTCGTAGCCGCCGAACTTCGCGTAAACGGGCAGCGTCCAGCTCTCGGCATGCGAGAGCGGCTCGAACACCACCTGGTTCATCTCGCGCGCCATGGCTATTTCACGCCGTCCAGCACCTTGATCGCCGACTCCGGCGTCAGGTTCTCGTGGTAGACGTGGTCCACCATCATCATCGGCGCGTTGTTGCAGGCCGCGAGGCATTCCTCCTCGCGCTTCAGGTAGAACTTGCCGTCCGGCGTGCTCTCGCCGGTCTTGATGCCGAGGTGCCGCTCGACTGCGTCGACGATGCGGTCCGCGCCGCAGAGCATGCAGCTGATGTTGGTGCAGACCGAAACGTGAACGCGGCCCGCGGGCTTGGTCTCGAACATCGAGTAAAAGCTCGCAACCTCGTAAACCTGGATCGCCGGCATGCCGATGTACTCGGCCACCGCGTCCATGAGCGGCGGCGTGAGGAAGCCGTTGTTCTGGTGCTGCGCCTCGCGCAGCGCCGCCAGCTACCGCCGAGCGGCGGCGGTCCGCCGGGAACTTCGCGAGCCAGCGGTCGATCTCGTGCCGCGTGTGTTCGCTGAGGGCGCTCACCGGTCGATCTCCCCGAACACGATGTCCATGCGTCCCGATCATCGCCACGACGTCCGCGAGCATGTGCCCGCGCGTCAGTTCATCCATCGCGGCCAGGTGCGCAAAGCCGGGCGCGCGGCACTTGACGCGATAGGGCTTGTTGGCGCCATCCGAGACGAGGCCAGACGCCGAACTCGCCTTTCGGCGCTTCGACCGCGGCATAGGTCTCGCCTTCCGGCACGCAGTAGCCCTCGGTGAAGAGCTTGAAGTGATGGATCAGCGATTCCATGTCGTCTTTCATCTCGCCGCGCCGCGGCGGGGTCACCTTGTGGTCCTCGAGCATCACGGGGCCCGGGATTCGCGCGCAGCCATTCGATGCACTGGCGGATGATCCGGTTCGACTGCCGCAGCTCCGCGACGCGCACGAGGTAGCGGTCGTAGCAATCGCCATGCACGCCGACCGGTACGTCGAACTCCATGCGGTCGTAGACGGCGTAAGACTGCTTCTTGCGCAGGTCCCAGGCGATGCCGGAGCCGCGCAGCATCGGGCCCGTGAAGCCGAGCTGCAGCGCGCGCTCCGGCGAGACGACGCCGATGTTGACCGTGCGCTGCTTCCAGATCCGGTTGTCGGTCAGGAGCGTCTCGTACTCGTCGACGCAGGCCGGGAATCGGTCGCTGAAGTCCGCGATGAAATCGAGCAGCGAGCCTGAGCGCGCCTCGTTCCGGCGCTTGACGTCGCTCTGGCTCCGGAACTTCGAATCCTTGTACTGCGGCATGGTTGCCGGAAGGTCGCGATAGACGCCGCCGGGACGGTAGTAGGTCGCGTGCATGCGCGTGCCCGAAACCGCCTCGTAGCAGTCCATCAGGTCCTCGCGCTCGCGGAAGGCGTACAGGAAAACGGTCATTGCGCCGATGTCGAGGCCGTGCGAGCCGATCCACATCAGGTGGTTCAGGATGCGCGTCATCTCGTCGAACATCGTGCGGATGTACTGCGCGCGCTCCGGCGCCTCGATGCCGAGCAGCCTTTCGATCGCGCGCACGTAGGCGTGCTCGTTGCACATCATCGACACGTAGTCGAGGCGGTCCATGTAGCCGATCGAGTGATTGAACGGCTTCGACTCGGCGAGCTTTTCGGTTGCGCGGTGGAGCAACCCGATGTGCGGGTCGGCTTTCTGGATCACCTCGCCGTCCATCTCGAGCACGAGGCGCAGCACGCCGTGGGCCGCGGGATGCTGCGGGCCGAAATTCAGCGTGAAACTCTGGAACTCAGGCATTGCCGCCCGTCCCCGGCGCGCCCGGCGTGCGCTCCTTCCGGATCACCTTTGGCACCGTCACGCGAGGCACGATGCTGACCGGCTCGTTGACGACGCGGCCGCGCGAAGGGTCATAGCGGACTTCCACGTAACCGGAGAGCGGAAAATCCTTGCGGAACGGATGGCCGATGAAGCCGTAGTCCGTGAGGATCCGCCGCAAGTCCGGGTGGCCGCGGAACAGGATGCCGTAGAGGTCAAAGGCCTCGCGCTCGTACCAGTCGGCCGAGGCCCAGATCTCGGTCAGTGAATCGATCATCGGCGGCTCGCCGGCCGCGCACAGGCAGCGCAGGCGCAGGCGCGTGTTACGCGATATGGACAGCAGGTGGTACACGACTGCGAAGCGGTCCTGCTGTCGCGGGCGCCTCGCCGCGCGGAGCGCGCTCCACGCCGCGGCTGAATCCGGCCGAAGTGGCCTCGTGAGTGGTCCATTCCGAGCGGCCGAAATCCAGGTAGTCGATGCCCGAGAGATCGATGAGCTGTTCGAAGGCGAGGTCCGGCGCATCGCGAAGCTCGCGGCAGACGGCGACGAGATCCGCCGGCGCGACATCGATGGCGATCTCGCCGGGCAGCGACGCGACCGGCCGGATGCGCTCTCCGAAGCGGGTCGCAAGGGCCTGCTGCGTGGCTTCGACGCCGTTCATGCAGGTACCGCGCGCGATCGTGCTGGTGCGGCGGATCTTGTCCTGCAGCTGCAGGATGCCGTAGACGAGCGCTTCCGCAGTCGGCGGGCAGCCCGGCACGTACACGTCGACCGGCACGATGCGGTCGCAGCCGCGCACGACCGCGTAGGAATAATGGTAGTAGCCGCCGCCGTTGGCGCAGGAGCCCATGGAGATCACCCAGCGCGGCTCGGGCATCTGGTCGTAGACCCTGCGCAGCGCCGGCGCCATCTTGTTGACCAGCGTCCCGGCGACGATCATCACGTCGGACTGGCGCGGGCTGCCGCGGAACACGACGCCGAAGCGGTCGAGGTCATAGCGCGCGGCGCCCGCGTGCATCATCTCGACCGCGCAGCAGGCGAGGCCGAAGGTCATCGGCCAGCAGCGAGCCGGTGCGCGCCCAGTTCATCAGGTTGTCGACCGACGTGGTGACGAACCCGCGGCCCTGCACGACGGGCGCGAGCTCCGGGGCGGCCTCGGTCAATCCCATTCGAGCGCCCCTTTCTTCCATTCGTAGATGAAGCCGATCACGAGGACGCCGAGGAACACGGCCATCGACAGCAGGCCGAAGCCGCCGATCGCATCAGCGAGACCGCCCACGGGAAGAGAAACGCGATCTCGAGGTCGAAAACGATGAAGAGGATCGCGACCAGGTAGTAGCGGACGTCAAACTTGGTGCGGGAGTCCTCGAAGGCCTCGAAACCGCACTCGTAGGGCGACATCTTGTCGATGTCCGGGCGCCGCGGACCGAGCACCCAGCCGAGCACGAGGAGCACGAGGCCGAAGCCGCCGCCGACCGCGAGAAAGATCAGGATCGGCAGGTAGTTATGAAGCAATGCGGCGACCGTTTTCGCGCGCGGAGCCGGCCGCGCAGACCGGGCGCATTGTAACTGTCCGGCCGGTCGCTTGGGACCCCGGACGATCAGTCGCAGGACTCAAATGGTGCCGGCGGTCGGACTCGAACCGACACGGGTTTCCCCACTAACCCCTCAAGCTAGCGCGTCTACCAATTCCGCCACGTCGGCACTGAAATCGATGAGGACTCCGGTCACTGCCCCGTCGGCGCGGGCTTGTCCGCGGGAGGCGTCGCGGGCAGCGCCGGCACCGAGCCGCCGTCGACGCCGGAAGCGGGCGCGCGGTTCGGTGACCACGGTGTCGACGATGCTCTTCGGCGCCTCGGTGCGCGGGCGCGTCGCGAACCAGGCGAGCGACATGCTCGTCATGAAGAACAGCGTCGCAAGCACGGCCGTCAGTTTCGAGAAGAAAGTCGCCGAGCCCCGCGCACCGAACACGGTGCCCGAGGCGCCCGAGCCGAAGCCGGCGCCGGCATCCGCGCCCTTGCCGCGCTGGAGCAGCACGAGCGCGACGATCGAGAAGCACAGCAGCCCGTGCACGAAAACAATCAGGTGTTGCAGCATGTCCGTTTCGCCGTTGCCAGATCCGTCAGCGACTGGCGGCAGCGCAGATGCTCGCGAATTCTTCCGCCTTGAGCGATGCGCCGCCGATCAGTCCGCCGTCCACATCGGGCATCGCGAACAGCTCCGCGGCATTCGCCGCCTTGACGCTGCCCCCGTACAGGACCCGAAGGGAAGCGCCAATGGTAGCATCTTTTTCGGCAATCCGGCCGCGGATCATCGCGTGCACCTCCTGGGCCTGGGCCGGCGTCGCCGTCCGACCGGTGCCGATCTGCCCAGACCGGCTCGTAGGCGACGACCGCACGCGCGAAGGCCGCCACCCCGCCGCCGCAAGCGCCGCGTCGAGCTGGCGCAGGACGACCGACGCGCGTCGCGTCGCGCTCGCGCTCCTCGAGCGACTCGCCGACGCAGAGGATCGGCACGAGCGCATGCTTGCCGGCCGCCACGAACTTGCGCGCCACGAGCTCGTCACTCTCGCCGTAGATCGCGCGGCGCTCGGAATGTCCGACGATGGCATATCGGCAGCCGACGTCCGCAAGCATCGACGCCGAAACCTCGCCGGTATGCGCCCCGCCTCTTCCGCGCAGACGTCCTGGCCCCCGAGACTCATGCGGCTGCCCGCAAGCTGGCCGGCAACCTCGGCGAGGTAAACGAATGGCGGGCAGAGGACGACCTCGCAGGCGCCGGTGCCGGCGCCTCGCGTGATCAGCTCGCCCACAAGGCGTGCCGCTTCGGCGCGACTGCCGTGCATCTTCCAGTTGCCGGCAACGAGCGGCTTGCGCAGTTCCGGCATTCATGCGGCGGGCGCGGCGGCGCGGACGGCGGCGGCGAGTTCTTCGGCGTGACGCCCGACCGCCTGCGCATCCTCCCTTCCACCATCACGCGGATCGAGGGCTCGGTGCCGGAGGCACGCGGGACAACGCGCCCGCGCTCGCCGAGCGACTGTTCGACCCGCGCGATCGCAGCGGCGACCGCCGGCGTTCGCACGCCGCGTCAAAGCGCTTCGCGACGCGGACATTGATGAGCTGCTGCGGAAAGCGCTGCATGCCCGTGGCGAAGCTCGGCAAGCGACTTTCCCGTTGCCTTCATGACGGCGAGCACCTGCAGCGCGACGACGAGACCGTCGCCGGTCGTCGCCTTGTCGAGGACCAGGAGGTGTCCCGAGGCCTCGCCGCCCAGCACGCCGCCATTTGCCCTCAGCATCTGCAGGACGTTGCGGTCGCCCACCGCCGCGCGCATGAACGGGACGCCGAGCTGCTTCAGCGCGAGTTCAAGCCCGAGGTTGCTCATGACGGTGCCGACGACCGGACCCTTGAGGTCACCCGGCGGCGAGCCGCGCCTTGGTCAGGACGTACGAGGAGCTGGTCGCCGTCCACGGCGCGGCCGAGGTGGTCCACCATCACGAGGCGGTCGCCGTCGCCGTCGAGCGCGATGCCGGCGTCGCAGCCCGCACGCCGGCCACCGTCAGCTGAGGCAAGCCCGGATCCGTCGAGCCGCAGCCGTCGTTGATGTTGCGGCCATTCGGCGAGCAGCCGATCGGGATGATCTCGGCGCCGAGCTCGGTGAGCACGCGCGGTGCGACCTTGTATGCGGCGCCATTCGCGCAGTCGATGACGAGCTTGAGCCCGTCGAGGCGCATGCCGGCCGGCAAGGTCGAGGCGCAGAAGGTCTGGTACAGCGTGCGTTCGCGGTCGACGCGCGTCGCGCGCCCGAGCTTGGCGGATTCGAGTGTCGGCGCAGGTTCATCGAGGTGCGACTCGATCGCCTCCTCCAGCTCGTCGGCGAGCTTGCTGCCCTCGCGGTCGAAGAACTTGATGCCGTTGTCGTCGAAGCGATTGTGCGAGGCGCTGATGACGGCGCCGAAGTCGCAGCCGAGGCGCTGCACGAGGTAGGCGATGCCCGGCGTCGGCAAGGGCCCGGCCAGCAGCACGTCGACGCCGGCGGCCACGAAGCCGGCCTCGAGCGCGGCCTCGAACATATAGCCGGACAGGCGCGTGTCCTGCCGACCAGCACGCGGCCGCCGCCGGGCGCGAGCACGCGCCCGCCGCGCCCGCGAGCCTCAATGCGAATTCGACCGTCATCGGGTGGGTCCCGACGCGCCCGCGAACGCCATCTGTTCCGAAGTACCGCATGATCAGGCCGGATTGTCCCGCAACGGACGAGGCTTGCGCCACGACCCTGAGCGCATCGACGGTTTCACGCACGTCGTGAGCCCGGATGATGCGCGCGCCGTTCATGGACGCGATGACCGCCGCCGCCAGGCTGTCCGGCCAGGCGGTCGCCGTCGGCGCGACCGGTCAGCGCGCTGATCATGCGCTTGCGCGAAAGGCCGGCGAGCACCGGCAGTCCGTCGGCTGCGAGCTCGCGGCAGCCCGCGCAGGAGCGCGAGGTTGTGTTCGAGGGACTTGCCGAAGCCGAAACCGGGATCAACCAGCGAGGCGCGAGCGAGGAATGCCCGCGCGCTCGCAAGCAGCAACACGCGCCTTCAGGAAGGCGCGCACCTCGCCGACGACATCGTCGTAATGCGGCGCGTCCTGCATCGTGCGGGGCTCGCCCTGCATGTGCATCAGGCAGGCCGCAGCGCCGCTTTCGGCGACGCGCCGCGAGCGCGCCGGGCGCCGAGCGCCGACACGTCGTTCACGAGCGATGCTCCGGCAGCGATCGCGCGGCGCATCACCACGGGCTTTGCGGGTGTCGACGGACACCGGAACGGCGAAGCGAGCCCGCGAGGCGCTCGATGAGCGGGATCACGCGCCGCAGTTCCTCCGACGTCGTCGACCGGCTGCGCGCGCCTGGCCGCGTGGACTCACCGCCCACGTCGACGATGGCCGCACCCTCGGCGACGAGTTCCTGCGCCCGCGCGAGCGCTGCGGGCAATTCGAGGAAACTGCCCGCCGTCGGAGAAGGAATCCGGCGTGACGTTGATGACGCCCATGACGACCGGGCGGTCGAGGTCGAGCAGGAAGCGGCCGCACTGGAGGCGCATGGGAGTCAGGCCTGCGGCTGCGGGCGTTTCCGTCAGGAAGAGCGGCTACGCGCCGCTCAGGGTCTGGCTGGCCGGCGGCCCGATCACGGGTTCAGGCTTCGCGCTGCCCTGACCGCCGGTTTGCGTCCCTGTCTCGTCCCAGTCGCGCGGTGGCTTCGGCACGCGTCCCGCCATGATGTCCTTGAGCTGCTCTTCGTCGATGGTCTCAGTACTTGATGAGCGCCGCGGCCATCAGGTCGAGCTTCTCGCGGTTGTCGACGAGGATGCTCGCGCGCATTGCCGTACGCCGTATCGATCACGCGGCGGATCTCTTCGTCGATCACGTGCGCCGTCACGTCGGAGACCTGCTTGTGCTGCGTCACCTGGCGCCCGAGGAATACCTCGCCCGCGTCTTCCATGTAGGACAGCGGCCCGAGGCGATCGGACAGTCCCCACTTGGTGACCATGTTGCGCGCGAGGTTGGTGGCGCGCTCGATGTCGTTCGAGGCGCCGGTCGTGACCGCGTCGGGACCGAAGCGCAGTTCTTCCGCGATGCGCCCGCCGAACAGGCTCGTGATCTGTCCTTCGAGGCGCCGCTTGCTGTAGCTGTAGCGATCCTCTTCCGGCAGGAACATCGTGACGCCCAGCGCCCGGCCACGCGGGATGATCGTGACCTTATAGACGGGATCGTGCTCCGGCAGGCTCATGCCGACGATCGCATGGCCGGCTTCGTGATACGCCGTATTGAGCCTTTCCTGATCGCTCATGACCATCGAGCGGCGCTCGGCGCCCATCATGATCTTGTCCTTCGCGCGCTCGAACTCCTCCATCGTCACGAGCCGCTTGTTGCCGCGCGCGGCAAACAGCGCTGCCTCGTTGACGAGGTTCATGAGGTCCGCGCCCGAGAAGCCCGGCGTGCCGCGCGCGATCAGCGTGGGGCGACGTCGTCGGAGATCGGCACCTTGCGCATGTGGACCTTGAGGATCTGCTCGCGGCCACGGACGTCGGGCAGCGGCACCACGACCTGGCGGTCGAAGCGGCCCGGGCGCAGCAAGGCCGGGTCGAGCACGTCGGGGCGGTTGGTCGCCGCGATGACGATGACGCCCTCATTGCCCTCGAAGCCGTCCATCTCGACCAGCAGCTGGTTGAGCGTCTGCTCGCGCTCGTCGTGACCGCCGCCCAGACCCGCGCCGCGGTGGCGGCCGACGGCGTCGATCTCGTCGATGAAGACGATGCACGGCGCGTGCTTCTTCGCCTGCTCGAACATGTCGCGCACGCGCGAGGCGCCGACGCCGACGAACATCTCGACGAAGTCGGAGCCGGAGATCGTGAAGAACGGGACCTTGGCCTCGCCCGCGATCGCGCGTGCGAGCAGCGTCTTGCCGGTGCCCGGGCTGCCGACCATCAGCACGCCCTTCGGGATCTTGCCGCCGAGCTTCTGGAACTTGACGGGTCCTTCAGGAAGTCGACGATTTCCGCGACCTCCTCCTTGGCCTCGTCGATGCCCGCGACGTCGGCGAACGTCACGCTGACCTGGTCCTCGGACAGGAGCCGTGCGCGGCTCTTGCCGAAGGACATCGCGCCCCGCCCGCCTGCGCCGCCCTGCATCTGGCGCATGAAGTAGATCCACACGCCGATCAGCAGCAGGATCGGGAACGAGGAGATGAAAAGCTGCAGCAGGAAGCCCTGGCGCTCCGGCGGCTCCGCGTCAAAGGTCACGTGCTGCTTGTCGAGCAAGCCCGATCAGCTCGGTGTTGCTGGTCTCGGGATTGTGGGTGACGTACGGACCGCCGCTCGCGCGCTCGCCGACGATCATGTCGCCCTTGAACGTCGCGGTGCGGATGCCGCCGCTGCGCACCTCGGTCAGGAACTGGGAGTAGACCAGCTTGTCGGGCGTCGCCGCGCGCTGGCCGAAGTTGGAGAACACCGCGAGCAGGACGATCGCAATGACGACCCACAGGACGATATTTCTGGTCAGATCGTTCAAGCTTCGGGCTCCTCGCTGCGCATCAATCGCCGGCCGGTCAAGGACTTGGACCGCGACGCTGGAGCGCTAGTTTCACCTTACACCGGACGCAGCCCCCTGGCCACCAAGTAGGTCTCTGGAACTGCGCTGCCTCGACGCCTTGGGCTTGCGCATGCGGACCCTCGAACGCACGGCGGGCCTCGGCCAGGAGCTGCTGGAATCCGGCGCCCTGGAACACTTTCATGACCAGCACGCCGCCGGGACGGAGCACCTGGCGCGCGAAATCGAGCGCAAGGGCCTCGAGGTCGGCGGCGCGGGCCTGGTCCACCACGTCCACCCCACTCATGTTGGGGGCCATGTCGGACATCACAAGGTCCACGCGGCGGCCGCCGAGCTCGGCGAGAAGCGCATCGAGCGCAGCCTGCTCGCGGAAGTCGCCCTGCTGGAATGATGACGCCGGCGATCGCGTCCATCGGCAGCAGGTCGAGCGCAAACACCGCGCCGTTGCCGGCGAGCCGCCGCGCAGCGTACTGGCTCCAGCCGCCCGGCGCCGCGCCGAGGTCAACCACGACGGCGCCCGGGAAAACAGCTTCTCGGCAGCGTCGATCTCCTCGAGCTTGAATGCCGCGCGCGAGCGCAATCCCGCGTCTTTGGCGCGCTGCACAAACGGATCCAGAAATGTTCCTCGAGCCAGCGTCCGCTCGACTTGCTGCGCCGTGCCATCCGCTCCTCCGGGATTACAACCCTATAATGCGACGATGGCGCTCAGCGAGCGGCAGAAAAAAACACCTTCGGCGGCTCGGTCACGAGCTGCACCCGATCGTGCTCGTCGGCAGGCACGGCCTCACGCCCGGCGTCGCCGAAGAACTTCGGCTCGCGCTCGAGCACCACGAGCTCGTGAAGCTGCGCGCCCGCGTCGGCAGCCGCGAGGACCGCGACGCGATATTCGTGGAGCTTTCGCGCCTCACCGGGTCGGAATTCGTCTACCGGATCGGGAACGTAGGCTTGTTTTACAAGAAAAACAGCACGTTACAAAAGATTCTTCTTCCGGATTCTTGAGTCACACGAGCCGTACGGCGAGCACCTCGAAGCGGCGCGCGCCGCCAGGCGCCAAGACCTCGACCTCGTCACCCGGCGAACGCCCGATCAGCGCCCGCGCGATCGGCGAGTTGATGGACAGCAGGCCGCTCTTGATGTCCGCCTCGTCGTCGCCAACGATCTGGTAGCGGAGCTCCGGCCCGCCATCCGCGGGCGCGAGTTCGACCGTTGCGCCGAAGACGACCTTGCCGGTAGTCCGTGAGCGAGGCCGGGTCGATGACCTGCGCATCCGCGAGCCGTTGCTCGATCTCCTTGATGCGGCCCTCGATGAAGCCCTGCTGCTCGCGCGCGGCATGGTACTCGGCATTCTCGGAAAGGTCGCCGTGCGAGCGCGCTTCCGCGATCGCGCGGATGATCGCGGGACGGTCCTCCCCTTTCAGCTTGCGCAGCTCCACGCGAAGCTTCTCCGCTCCGCGAAGCGTGATGGGCGCCCTCATGCGGCACCGATCTCGCGGTGCAGGTCCTGCAGCCGGTTGACGTCGTGGTCCTCGAGGTGATCGAGCGCATCGCAGGTCGCATTCGCGGCGGCCACCGTCGTGTAGTACGTCACCTTGCGCAGCTCCGCCTCGCGACGGATCGAATGCGATTCGCGGATGGCGCTGCTTGCCCTCGGTCGTATTGATGATGAGGTCGATCTCGTCGTTCTTGATCATGTCGACGATGTGCGGCCGGCCCTCGCGCACCTTGAGCGCGCCCGGCGGGCAACGCCCGCAGCCTCGAGCGCCGCCTGGGTCCCCTGGGTCGCGATGATCTCGAAGCCCACGTTCTGACAGGCGCTTCGCGATCGCAATCGCGCCCTCCTTGTCGCGGTCCACGGACCGAGACCAGGCATCGCCGCGGGTCGGCAGCCGGATGCCGCTCGCCGCCTGGCGATTTTGCGTAGGCCTCGCCGAAAGTGCGGCCGGTGCCCATCACCTCCCCAGTCGACTTCATCTCGGGGCCGAGGATCGTGTCCGACTTCGGGAACTTGCACGAACGGGAACACCGCTTCCTTGACCGAGAAGTACGGCGGCACGACGCTCGCCCGTGACGCATCGTGCTCGGCGAGCGTTCTGCCCGACCATGCACGCGCGCGGCGATCTTGGCGAGCGGCCGGCCGGTCGCCTTCGAGACGAACGGCACGGTGCGCGATGCGCGCGGGTTCACCTCGAGCACGTAGATCGATGTCCGTTCTGGATCGCGAACTGCACGTTCATGAGCCCCACGACCTTCAGCGCCAGCGCCATCTTGCGACGTCTGGTCGCGCAGCTCGTCCTGGATCTCGGCGACAGGCTAGTACGGCGGCAGCGAGCAGCGCCGAGTCGCCCGAATGCACGCCCGCCTGCTCGACGTGCTCCATGATGCCGCCGATCAGCACGTCCTCGCCGTCGCAGATCGCGTCCACGTCCACCTCGATCGCGATCGGTCGAGGAAGCGGTCGAGCAGCACCGGCGCTGTCGTTCGAGACCTTCACCGCCTCGCGCATGTAGCGCTCCGAGGTCCTCTTCCTCGTGCACGATCTCCATCGCGCGGCCGCCCAGCACGTAGGACGGGCGCACGATCAGCGGATAGCCGATCTCGCTGCGCGAGCTGCGATCGCGCGCTCCTCGTCGCGCGCCGTCGCGGTTCGGCGGGCTGGCGCAGCCCGAGCTGCACGAGCAGCTGCTGGAAGCGCTCGCGGTCCTCCGCCATGTCGATCGAGTCGGGCGTAGTGCCGATGATCGGGACGCCCGTCCGCCGCGAGTCGCCGCGCGAGCTTCAGCGGCGTCTGGCCGCCGAACTGCACGATCACGCCCTGCGGCTTCTCCGCGTCGACGATCTCGAGCACGTCCTCGAGCGTGAGCGGCTCGAAGTACAGGCGGTCCGAGGTGTCGTAGTCGGTCGAGACGGTCTCCGGGTTGCAGTTGACCATGATGGTCTCGTAGCCGTCCTCGCGCAGCGCGAGCGCGGCGTGCACGCAGCAGTAGTCGAACTCGATGCCCTGGCCGATGCGGTTCGGCCCGCCGCCGAGGATCATGATCTTCGCGCCGTCGGCGTCGGGTCGCGCCTCGCATTCCTCGCTCGTAGGTCGAGTACATGTAGGCGGTCGAGGTTGCGAACTCAGCGGCGCAGGTGTCGACGCGCTTGTAGACCGGGCGGACGCCGCAGCGCGAGCGGCGCGCGCGCACGCGTCTCCGCGCTGCGCCCAGCAGCGTGCGCCAGGCGCCGCGTCCGAGAACCCTTGCGCTTCAGCGCCAGCAGCGCGCTCGAAGGTCAGGCTCCGCGATCCTCCTCGGCGCGCAGCCTCCTCGTCGCCGCACGATGTCCTCGATCTGCGCGAGGAACCAGGGATCGATCATGGTCGAGCGGCTGCACCTCGCGCGAGCGTCACAGCCGGCGCGGAAGGCGTCGGCCGACATAGCGCAGATGCGCTCGGCGCCGGGATGGCGCAGCTCCTCCGCCGATCGCAGCTCGCATCGGCGTCGGTGGCAGCTCGATGATCGGCGTCAGCCCGTCGACAGCCGATCTCCAGGCCGCGCAGCGCCTTCTGCAGCGACTCCTGGAAGTGTGCGCCCGATCGCCATCACCTCGCCCACCGACTTCATCTGCGTCGTCGAGCGCGGTCGTCGGCCTCGGAAACTTCTCGAACGCGAAGCGCGGCACCTTGGTGACGACGTAGTCGATCGTCGGCTCGAAGCGACGCCGGCGTCGCGCCGCCGGTGATCTCGTTCTTCGAGCTCGTCGAGCGTGTAGCCGACGGCGAGCTTGGCCGCGATCTTCGCGATCGGGAAGCCGGTCGCCTTCGAGGCGAGCGCCGAGGAGCGCGACACGCGCGGATTCATCTCGATGACGAACATGCGCCCGTCTTCGGGATTGATCGCGAACTGCACGTTCGAGCCGCCGGTATCGACGCCGATCTCGCGCAGCACCGCGATCGAGGCGTCGCGCATGATCTGGTATTCCTTGTCGGTCAGCGTCTGCGCCGGCGCGACCGTGATCGAGTCGCCGGTGTGCACGCCCATCGGGTCGAGGTTCTCGATCGAGCAGACGATGATGCAGTTGTCCTTGCGGTCGCGCACCACCTCCATCTCGAACTCCTTCCAGCCGAGCACCGACTCCTCGATCAGCACCTCGTGCGTCGGCGAGGCGTCGAGGCCGCGCTCGACAGATCGCCGACGAACTCCTCGCGGTTGTAGGCGATGCCGCCGCCGGTTCCGCCGAGCGTGAACGACGGACGGATGACCGTCGGGAAGCCGATCTCGGCCTGCACCTGCCAGCGCCTCTTCCAGGTCGTGCGCGATGCGCGAGCGCGGGCAGCTCGAGGCCGATGCCGCGCATGGCGCTGCTGGAAGCGCTCGCGGTCCTCGGCCTTGTCGATCGGCCTCGCGCGAGCCGCCGATCATCTCGACGCCGAACTTCTCGCAGCACGCCCTCGCGCACGAGGTCGAGCGCGCAGTTGAGCGCGGTCTGCCCGCCCATCGTCGGCAGCAGCGCGTCGGGCCGCTCCTTCTCGATGATGCGCGCGACCGTGCGCCAGTCGACCGGCTCGATGTAGATCGACGTCGGCCATGTCCGGGTCGGTCATGATCGTCGCCGGGTTCGAGTTCGACGAGGATGACGCGGTAGCCCTCCTCGCGCAGCGCCTTGCAGGCCTGCGCACCGGAATAGTCGAATTCGCAGGCCTGGCCGATGACGATCGGGCCGGCGCCGATGATCAGGATGCTCTCGATGTCGGTGCGCTTGCCCATCAGCGCAGCTGCCACCTTCCGCGACTCGCGAGCCTGCGAGCGCATCAGCTGCTGCAGGCGGCGCACCATCAGAGAAGACAGTGCTCGAAGAGCGGCCGCAGGTCGTGCGGCCCGGGACTCGCCTCCGGGTGGCCCTGGAAGCCGAACGCCGGCCGGTCGGTGCGCGCGACGCCCTGCAGCGTGCCGTCGAACAGCGATCGGTGCGTCGGCCTTGAGCGACTCGCGGCAGCGATCCTCGTCGACCGCGAAGCCGTGGTTCTGCGCTCGTGATCAGCGACGTGCCGCCTGCGAGCTCCTGCACCGGGTGATTCGCGCCGTGGTGGCCGAATTTCATCTTGACCGTCGTGCGCCGCTCGCGCGGCCCAGGAGCTGGTGGCCGAGGCAGATGCCGAATATCGGGACGTCGGTCTCGAGGAATTCCTGGATCGCCGCGATGGCGTAGTCGCAAGGCTCCGGATCGCCCGGGCCGTTCGAGAGGAAGATGCCGTCCGGGTCCGAGCGCGAGACGCGTCCGGCGGCGCTCGTCTGCGCGGGAACGACCGTGATGCGGCAGCCGTAGTCCGCGAGCAGCCTGCAGGATGTTAGCGCTTGATGCCGAAGTCGTGAGCGACGACGTGCAGGCGCTGACCGGGCCGCAGCATCGCGCCTGTTCGCGGCCGATGCGTGCCCTCATTCCATTGATAGGCAGCTTTCACGAGACGACCTTTGCGAGGTCCATGCCCTTGAGACCCGGAAAGCACGCGCGGCGCGAAGCGCAACCCCGCGTCAGCCTTGTCCGCCGTCGCGATGCATCCGCCCTGCGCTCCGCGCTCGCGCATGGATCCGCGTGAGCTTTCGTGTATCGATGCCGGCGATGGCGACCGTCTTCGCCCTCGACCAGGAATTGCTCGAGCGAATGGCTCGCGCGCCAGCTCCGGAGTGCAGGAGCGGCAGGTCGTGGATGACGAGACCCGCAGCGTGGATGGAATCGGACTCGAGGTCCTCAGGCGTGACGCCGGTATTGCCGACGTGCGGGTAAGTCAGCGTCACGATCTGCCGGGCATAGGACGGGTCAGTCGGGATCTCCTGGTAGCCCGTCATCGCCGTGCTGAACACGACCTCCGCCGGTCGTGACGCCGGAAGAACCGATTGAAATGCCCCGAAACACCGTGCCGTCCTCGAGTGCAGCACTGCAGGCGCTCGGTGTCACCAGGCGTTCGGTCCCCGCCGCGCGTTTGCCGGCGCGTGGCGCAGACATCAGTGGGTGAGCCGTCGGGAACTCCACCGGTCATCGTCTGTTGTACATGGGGGCCGCGACCCGAGTGCAAATTCTACGATTAGCCGGAGGGGACAGTCGAGGGACTGTCCCCCCTCTCGCTCGCCTTCAACCTTTCGCTACTACGAGCCGAGGACATCGGACGATCTCCGTAAAAAGGCCGGGCGGGGCGGCCGGGATCCAGCGGGCGGCGGCGAGAGTGCGCCGTAGGCGAGATGTCATGCGATCCGTGGTCCGGTGGATCAGCTCGAGCGGTCTCGCCCGTCCCGCGAACAGGACCTGATGCTGGCCGACGATATCCCCGGCCCGGAGGCTCGCGAAGCCGATTGCTCGGGGGCGCGCCCGCCGGTCTTGCCGAGGCGCCCAGCACGGCGTGCTCGGCAAGCGTTCCACCGCGCGCCGAGCGGCATAATCTCCACCGAGCCGAAGCGCGGTCCCGGAAGGCGCGTCCGGCCTTGCCCCAGTGATGGGCCTCGAGGATCTCGACGTCGTAGTCCGCGGCAAGGCGGCCGCCGCACGGCCACCGGATTCGAACAGAGGTTCACGGCGAGCGACATGTTGGAGCGCCACGAGAACGCGCTGCCGCTCGCTGAAGGCGCGCAGCAGCCTCTGCCGCGCTGCGTCGAGGCCGGTGATCCCATTAACCAGCGGAATGCCCGCCTTCTCGACCGCCGCAAGATTCTCGGGCAGGGCGTCCGGCAGGGTGAAATCGATCGCGACCTCGGCCTTTGCCGAGCGCCTTCCGCGCGGTCGGCCGTCACCGGCACCGCCACGGGGCCGGACTGGGCGACTTCACCGGCATCCCGGCCGAGCGTCGCGCTCGACGGGGATGCGAGCGCGCCCGTCAGGGCGAAATCGGGCGACTCCCGGATCGCCCGCGCAGGCAGCGGCCCACGCGTCCGCTGATTCCAGGGCAGCACCGCGACGTTCGTCAGCGTCAGCTGCCCATCCTGCCGAAGAATTGCCGGACGCCCTCGAGCCAGGAGCGCTGGCGCGGATTGTGGCTCTTGCCGTCCGCAGAGAGCGCAGCCTCGAACTTGCGCAGCAGGTCCTTCGTGATCCGAACTCAGGGTCCACCGGCGTCTCGACCACCACGCGACAGAACAAGTCGCCGGTGGCGCCGCCTCGAACCGGCCTGATCCCTTTCTCGCGAAGGCCGGAACACGCGCCCCGACTGCGTACCCGCGGGCATCTTGATATTGGCATGGCCTTCGAGCGTCGGCACCTCGGATGCTGCCCGCCGAGCGTCGCCGTGATGAAGCTGTGACCTGGACTTCGCAGGACAGGTGAGCGCCGTCGCGCTCGAAGATCGAGTGCTCGCGAACGACGATTTCGACATGCAGGTCGCCGGGCGGCCCGCCGTTTCGTCCTGCTTCGCCCTCGCTCCGCGAGGCGGATGCGGTCACCGGTGTCCACCGCCGGCGGGGACCTTGACCGCGAGCCGCTTGCTCGCGCGCACGCGGCCGTGGCCGGCGCACTTGGGGACATGAGATCGCTTGATGATCGAACCGCGGCCCTTGCAGCGCGGGCAGGTCTGCTGCACGGCGAAGATGCCTGGCTGATGCGGACCGGCCCGGCACCGTGCGCACGGCGTCACAGGTGACGCGGATGTGGCCGCGTGCAGCGCCAGAGCCGTGCCACACTCGGTGCACATTCCGTTCACCGTCTGGAAATCGATCTCGGTCGAGGTGCCGAAAACCGCCTGCTCCAGAGATCGAGCGCGAGTTCGTATCGCAGGTCCGCCCCGCGATAGACGGCATTGCGCCCGCCCCGCCGCCCGCCACCGAAAATGTCGCCTGAACATGTCGCCGAAGATGTCGCCGAATGCATCCGACGGGCTGAAACCCTGGCCGGCGCCACGCCGCCGCGTCCAGGCCAGCGCGCTGGCCGTACTGGTCATAGGCCGCGCGCTTCTGGGCGTCGGTCAGGACCTCGTAGGCCTCCTTCGCTTCCTTGAAGCGTTCCTCGGCATCCTTGTCGTCGGTATTCCGGTCGGGGTGATACTTCATGGCCAGAGCGCCGGTATGCCTTGGTGATGGCATCCTCGGTCGGCGTTTCTCGGCACGCCCAGCACCTGGTAGAAATCACGCTTCGACATGGCGCTCCACATGCGCGAACGCCGGGTGACCTGGGGTCACCCGGCGGACGCTGTCATACACGGACGGGGCGACGCCTGCGGTTCAGTGCGGCTTCCCACCCTGGTCCTTGATCTCCTCGAACTCCGCATCCAGCACGTCGTCCTTGCCGGCATCTGCACCCGGCTTCGCCGATGCGCCCGCTTCCGGCGGCAGCGCCGCCGCTCGGCCTGGTAGGCGCGCTGCACCACCGGGCGCGCTCGCCTTGGCGAGCGCCTCGGCCTTGTGCTCGATGGCGGACTTGTCGTCGCCCTTCAGCACGCCGCGCGCAGGTCCGAAAGGGCGGCCTCGATCGAGGCACGCTCCTCACCGGTCACCTTGTCGCCGAGGTCCTTCAGCGACTTCTCGGTCGCATGCAGCAGCGCATCGGCCCGGTTTCTCGTGTCCACGAGCTCGCGGAATTTCTTGTCATCCGCGGCATGCGCCTCGGCGTCGCGCACCATCTGCTTGATCTCCTCCTCGGAGAGCCCGCTCGACGCCTTGATGACGATCCGCTGTTCCTTGCCGGTCGCCTTGTCCTTCGCCGACACGTTCAGGATTCCGTTCGCGTCGATGTCGAAGGTGACCTCGATCTGCGGCATGCCGCGCGGCGCCGGCGGGATGTCCGACGAGGTCGAACTTGCCGAGCGACTTGTTGTCCGTCGAGCGGTCGCGCTTCGCCCTGGCAGCACGTGGATCGTCACGCCGCTCTGGTTGTCGTCGGCCGTCGAGAACACCTGCGTCGCCTTGGTCGGGATCGTCGTGTTCTTCTCGATCAGCTTGCGTCATGACGCCGCCGAGGGTCTCGATGCCGAGCGACAGCGGCGTGACGTCGAGCAGGAGCACGTCCTTGACGTCGCCCGCGAGCACGCCGCCCTGGATCGCGGCGCCGACGGCGACCGCCTCGTCCGGGTTGACGTCCTTGCGCGGCTCCTTGCCGAAGAAGTCCTTCACCGCCTTCTGCACCAGCGGCATGCGCGTCTGGCCGCCGACCAGGATCACCTCGTCGACTTCGCTGATCGAAAGGCCGGCGTCCTTCAAGCGCGATGCGGCAGGGCTCGATCGTGCGATTGACGAGATCCTCGACCAGCGATTCGAGCTTCGCGCGCGTGAGCTTGAGCGTCAGGTGCTTCGGGACCCGAGGCGTCGGCCGTGATGTACGGCAGGTTGATCTCGGTCTGCTGGCCGAGGACAGCTCGACCTTGGCCTTCTCCGCCGCTTCCTTCAGGCGCTGCACCGCGAGCGGGTCCTTGCGCACGTCGACGCCGCTCTCCTTCTGGAACTCGGCCGCGACGTAATCGATGATCCGGCGGTCGAAATCCTCGCCGCCGAGGAAGGTGTCGCCGTTCGTGGACATGCACCTCGAACTGGCGCTCGCCGTCGACGTCCGCGATCTCGATGATCGAGATGTCGAAGGTGCCGCCGCCGAGGTCATAGACGGCGATCTTGCGATCGCTTGCCCTTCTTGTCCATGCCGTAGGCGAGTGCCGCGGCCGTCGGCTCATTGATGATGCGCCGCACGTTGAGGCCCGCGATGCGGCCGGCGTCCTTGGTCGCCTGGCGCTGCGCGTCGTTGAAATAGGCAGGGACCGTGATCACCGCATCCGTGACGGTCTCGCCGAGGTAGTCCTCGGCCGTCTTCTTCATCTTCATGAGCACGCGCGCAGAGATTTCCTGCGGCGCCATCCGCTTGTCCTGGGCCTCGAGCCAGGCGTCGCCGTTCTCGGCTTGCACGATCTTGTAGGTCTCGAGCGGGATGTCCTTCTGGACGACCGTGTCCTCGAAGCGGCGGCCAATCAGGCGCTTGATCGCATGGAACGTGTTCTGCGGATTGGTGACCGCCTGGCGCTTGGCCGGCTGGCCGACCAGGATCTCGCCGTCCTTCGTGAAGGCGACGACCGAGGGCGTGGTCGGTCGCCCTCGCTGTTTTCGAGGACCTTGGGCGTGCTGCCCTCCATGACGGCGACGCAGGAGTTCGTGGTGCCGAGGTCGATTCCGATGATTTTGGCCATGAATAGGGTTCCGGAAAGTGAGTCTGGTCGTGGTTGTGGGGCCGTCCAGGGCGGTTTCAACCGCTGGACGGGGGGTTATCGGCAGTCGACGGGGCCGCGGAGACGATGACCCGGGCGGGTCGCAGCAGGCGGCCGTTCAGCAGCCAGCCCTTCTGGATGACCTTGAGCACCGTGTGCGGCGGCTGCTCGGCCGAGGCCTGCATGACCATGGCCTCGTGCTGCGCCGGATCGAAGGGCTGGCCCACGGGATCGAGCTGCGTGAGTCCCGCGTTTTCGAACGCCTTGAACAGGAGCCGCAGCGTCGCCTCCTGGCCCTGGGCGAGGGTCGCAGGGTCGGCCGTCGCGGCGGACTCCTGTGCCAAGCGCCAGCGTGTCGGCAACCGGCAGGAGATTTCGATGCAAAGCGCTCGATGCCGTACTGCCGGGCCGATTCGACCTCGCGCGCGGAGCGCTTGCGGACATTTTCGAGCTCGGCGATGGCGCGCAGGAAATCGGCGCGATGCTGCTCGGCCCGTCCCTCCGCCTCCGCCAGCCGGGATTCAGGGCTCGCTCGTCGGGAGGCGCTCCGTTCTCCGGAGCTTCGTCGGGCCGCTCGGTATCAAGATCGCTCATGCGCGTGGGGTGTGGGGCTCAGTCGCGCGAATTCAAGGCGGAGCCCAGCATCCGCGGCCGCGATTTCGCACGACCGGGATCACGCGCTCATAGGCCATTCGGGTCGGGCCGATGACGCCGAGCACGCCGACCACGCGGTTGTCCTGCGTATAGGGCGCGACGACCACGCTGCAGTCATCGAGGATCTGGTAGCCCGATTCGTGCCCGATGAAGATCTGGACGCCGTCCGCGTGCAGGCTCTGGTCCAGGAGGTGCAGGATGTCGCGCTTCTCATTGAACGCCTCGAAGATCCGGCGCAGCCGATCGACGTTCGACAGCTCGGCAAAGCCCATGAGGTTGGTTTCTCCCGCCACGAACATGCCCGCATCCCGTGCCGGCGGCTCCTCCGGCAAACGCCTGCTGGGCGAGCGAGATGGCGTCCACCATCATGCGGTTCATCTGCTCGCGGGTCTCCTGCAGCTGCGAAACGAGGCGCGCGCGCACACCCGCCGAGCTCCTGACCTGCGAACAGCTCGTTGAGGTAAGCGGCGGCGCGGCGCAGCTCCTCCGGCGCGAAATGGCGGTCGAGCTGCACGACCCGGTTCTGCACCTCGTGGCCATTGACGACGAGGATCGTCGAGCACGCGGTTGCCGGAGAGGCCGACGAACTCGATCTGCGACAGCGAAGCGTGGGTTTCGCGCGGCACCGTTACGACGCCTGCGAGATGCGTCAGGCCCGATACGAGCTGCGACGCCGCGGCAACGAGCGCCTTCGGGTCGCTGGCGCGCATGTCGAGGTGGCGCTTGAGCTCGGCGATCTCGGCCTGGTCCGGCGGCTGGTAACGCAGGAGCGCGTCGACGAAATAACGGTAACCCTTGTCTGTCGGCACGCGGCCGGCCGAGGTATGCGGCGAACTCACGAACCCGTGTTCCTCGAGGTCCGCGATCACGTTCCGGATCGTCGCAGGCGAAAGGCTGAGCCCCGACTCGCGCGTCAGCGTGCGCGAGCCGACGGGTTGGCCGTCGCGGATGTAACACTCGACGAGCGTGCGCAGGAGCTGCTGCGCACGATCGTTCGGCTCGGCGTCGACACCGCGGGTCGCGTCCGGCATAAGTCCCTGTTGCAAAGGAAAATGACAAATGGTTCGAATGCAGCGATCAAACTAGCAATCGCACTCCTCGAGTGTCAAGGACTGTGGCCCGGCAGGGGCCTGCATGCTAAAAGGTCCGCAAATCCAGATGAACAAGCACTTCTCCCGCATCGCCCTGGTCGGCAAGGTCGAGGACGCCCGGGTCGCCGACTCGCTGGCGGCACTCGCGACGCACCTGCGCGCCCGTGGCCTCACGGTATTCATTGATCGCGAGGCAGTGCGTTGACGGGTTGCCCGACGGCCTGGTGCGCAAGCCGGTCGCGGAGCTCGGCGCGGAATCGGACCTGATCGTGGCGATCGGCGGCGACGGCACCCTGCTCTTCGCCGCACAGCTCGCCCTCAGGCGCGGCGTGCCGCTCCTCGGCGTCAATCGCGGCCGGCTGGGCTTCCTCACCGACGTGCTCGCCCGACGAGATGATCGGCAATCTCGACGCGGTGATCGAGGGTCGCTACGAAACCGACGCGCGGCAATTGCTCGCGGCGCGGCTCACGCTCGCGGACGGACGCTCGCAGGACTACCGCGCGCCTCAATGACGTCGTCGTCCAGCGCCAGGAAACCGGGCGCATGGTCGAGCTCGAGGTCTGGCTCGACGGCCGCTTCGTCAACATGCATGGCGGCGACGGGCTCGTGATCGCGACTTCGACCGGTTCCACCGCCTACGCCCTCTCCTGCGGCGGCCCGATCATTCATCCGCTCGCTCGGCGCCGTCGTCATCGCGCCGATCTCGCCGCACACGCTGTCGGACCGCCCGATCGTCCTCACCCGCGAGAGCCGGATCGAGATTCGCCTCGTCGAGCGCTCGGGCGCACGCGCCCAGGTCACCTGCGACGGCTTCCAGTTCGGCGCCCTCGAGGCCGACTCGCGCCTCGTCGATCGGACGCCGCGGATGAGGCCATCACGCTGCTGCACCCGCCGGGCCACGATTACTTCCGCCTGCTGCGCTCGAAGCTGCACTGGGGCCGCAGCGGACCGCTCCGGCGGCGAGGAATACTGAGGTGCTCGCGCACCTGCAGATCCGCGACCTCGCGGTCATCGATGCCGCCGAGCTCGAGCTCGAGGGCGGCCTCACGGCGCTCACCGGTGAAACCGGCGCCGGCAAGTCCATCATCGTGGATGCGGTGATGCTGGCGCTCGGCGGCCGCGCGAGTGCCGACATGCTTCGCCACGGCGCGGAGCTGCGGAAATCACCGCGACATTCGAGGCCGCATCAGGCGCCGGCCTGCGCCGCTGGCTCGACGAGCAGGCGATCGAAGCGCCGGACGGCGAACTCGTGCTGCGGCGCGTCATCGGCCGGGACGGCCGCTCGCGCCAATACGTGCAATGGCCAGGCGCTGCCTGCGCAGAGCGTGCGCGAGAGCTCGGCAAGCACCTGATCGACATCCACGGCCAGCGGAATTCCAGTCGCTCGTCGGCCGCGACACGCAGCGCGACATCGTCGATGCCCACGGCGTCGCGGGTACGCAGACGAGCGGAGTCGAGGCACTCGCCGCGGCGTGGCGGCAGCACAGCGCGGAGCGCGATGCGCTTGCCGCGATGGCGCGCGATCGCGGCGCGCGGATCGAGCTCCTGCGCTACCAGGTCGGCGAGCTCGAGCGCTCTCGGCCTCGCGGCCGGCGAAGCGCAGGCCCTCATCGAGGAGCGCAACCGCCTCGCGAACCGCGGCCGACTCGCGGAGAGCGCGCCAGAGGCGCACTCGCACTCTGCTACGAAGGCGACGGCAACGACGCGCATGCGCTCGCAGCGCGCGCGGCCAGCCTGCTGCGCAGCGCAGCGGCCCTCGATCCGCGCGCTCGAGCCGGCGCTCGCGCTCGTCGAGGAAGTCGCTGATCGCGCTCGGCGAGGCCGGGCTCGCAGCTGGCTGTCTATCTCGACGGGCTCGATGCGGATCCGGCGCGGCAGGACGCGGTCGAGCGCCGCGTCGCGCGCGATCGAGGACCTTGCGCGCAAGCACCGCGTCGAGGCGCCGGCGCTGCCCGCAGAGGCTCGAGGAACTGCGATCCGAGCTCGCGACGCTCGAACAGTCCGGATCTCGTGCTGGGCGGGCTCGACGAGCGCATCGCCGGTATTGCGCAAGCGCTATGCCGCCGCCGCGGCCGGGCTCGCGGCGCGCCGCGGCGTGCCGCGGCACAGGCTGGCGACGGCGGTGACGAGCCTGATGCGCCAGCTCGGCATGCCCGGCGGACGATTCGAGATCGCGGTCGAGACGGATGCCGACTCGGATCCGCAGTCGACGGGCGCCGACCGCATCGAGTTCCTGGTGAGCGCGAACCCCGGCGAGCCGCCGAAGCCCGTCGCAGAGTCGCCTCCGGCGGCGAACTGTCGCGCATCAGCCTCGCGGTGCAGGTCGCCTCGCGCACGCCGACAGTGCCCGCACCTGCATGATCTTCGATGAAGTGGATGCCGGCATCGGCGGCGGCGTCGCCGAGATCGTCGGACGCAAGCTGCGCGAGCTTGGCGAGCGCGGCCAGGTGCTCTGCGTCACGCATCTCGCACAGGTCGCGAGCCAGGCGCACCACCAGCACGCGCGTGACGAAACTCACCGACGGTCGCGCGAAGCCGCACGGTCGTCGCGGCGCTCCGGCAGGACGAGCGCGTCGAGGAACTCGCGCGGATGCTGGGTGGCGTCGAGATCACGCGCAAGGCGCGCGATCACGCGCGCGAGATGCTGAAGACGTCGGAATCGGCCGGCTGAGCCGGCCTGCAATCAACTGCGCTTGCGGCGGTGCGGGCAGGCCTCGCGCCGGCACCGGCCGTAGAGGATCAGGTTGTGCTCCTCGATGGTGAAGCCGAGCCGGCTCGCGACGTCGTTCTGCCGGCGCTCGATGCCGCAGTCGACGAACTCTTCGACGCGGCCGCAGTCCATGCAGATGATATGGTCGTGGTGCTCGCCCTCATTCAGCTCGAACACCGCCGGTGCCGCCCTCGAAATGATGGCGCTTGACGAGCTGGGCCGGTCTCGAACTGCGTCAGCACGCGGTAAACGGTCGCAAGGCCGATATCCTCGCTCTGGTCGATCAGGGCGCGGTAGATATCCTCGGCCGACAGGTGGCGACCGTGATTGCCGGCGAGGATCTCGAGGATCTTCACGCGCGGCAGCGTGACCTTGAGTCCGGCTTTGCGAAGGTCGCTCGTTTCCACCGTGGGGCTCCGCGCGCCAGCCGCGGCGATTCCGCTATGATGCGCGGCATTATCCTCCAGGACTCCCGATGATGCGACCTGTTCCGAACCTCGCCGCCTGCTGTGGCGCACTCGTACTTGCGCTCGCCCTGCAGGGCTGCGTGCTATCGCATGGACGTCCAGCAGGGCAACCTGCTCGACGTCGAGCAGGTCGACCAGGTCGAGGTCGGCATGACGCGAAGCCAGGTCCGCTTCCTGCTCGGCACGCCGATGGTGATCGACAGCTTCGACGCCGACCGCTGGGACTACATGTACAGCCTGCGGCGCGGCCACGAGCGCGAGGTTACGCGGCGCCACCTCGTCGTCTGGTTCGACGGAGACAAGGTTGCGCGCGTCGAGGAGCCGATCCCGCTGCCGCGTCCCGTCTCAGCGACGACCGGCTGATCCCGAGCGCATCGAGCGCCCCTCACGCGCGAGACGCCGCCGCCGCTCGCTTCGGATCCTCGACGAGCGGACGCAGAACTTCGACACGGTCCCCCGCCGCCAGCACGCGCTCGCGCGGCACTTCACGCCCGAAGATCCCGACGCCGCAGGTCGCGGCATTGATGGCAGGATGCAAGGCCAGGATGCCCGGAGCGTTCGACGGCCTCGCCCGCAGTGCAGCCGGCCGGGACCTCGAGCGGGAGCACGGTCTGGCGCTCGTGCCTCGCGCGCAGGCGACCTCGATGGCAATGCGCTCAGCCGCCACCGAACACCTGACGCGCGCGGCGTGCGAATGCATCCACGAGATGGTTGCAGACGCTCTCGAACGCCGGGCCGAGCGCGAGCGCCCCGATCATGCCGCGGGTCGAGAAACGCACTTGCAGGTCGACGCGCGTTCCCGCCTCGCCGATCGGCGTGAAGTCCCAGCGACCCTCGAGGTCGTCGAACGGGCCATCAACCAGGCTCATCGTGACCGAGCGGCCCGGGTCCTGGCGGTTATTCGTGGTGAAGCTTGCGCGCGCAAGGCCGCTCGCGAGTTCGAGCGAGACCGTGACCGCATCGCCTTCGCGTGCAAGGATCCTTGCGCTCGTGCACCACGGCAGGAACTCCGGGTAGCGCTCGACGTCGGCAACCAGCCCGTACACCTGCATCCGGTGCATAGGGCAGGATCGCGCTGCGCCGCACTTCACGCATGGTTCACCCGTGCCACGCATCGATTGTCACGGGGCACTGTCGGCCGGACAACCGCGCCATGCCGCTAGAATGGAGCATGGCGGACAAGGACACATCGGCCGGACGCATCGCGGAAAACCGCCGCGCGCGTTACGACTATTTCATCGAGGAGCGCTTCGAGGCCGGCGTCGCGCTGCAAGGCTGGGAAGTGAAGGCCCTGCGTGCGGGCCGCCTCCAGCTCGCAGGAAGTCTACGTGCTCCTGAAGGACGACGAGGCCTGGCTCTTCGGCGCGCACGTCTCGCCGCTTCCTGACCGCCTCGACGCACGTGCAGCCGGATCCGACGCGCAGCCGGAAGCTCCTGCTGCACCGCCGCCAGATCGATTCGCTGATCGGGCGGTCGAGCGCAAGGGCCGCACGATCGTGCCGCTCGCGATGTACTGGAAGAACGGGCGCGCGAAGCTCGAAGATCGGCCTCGCGCGCGGCAAGCAGGAACACGACAAGCGCGCCGACACCAAGAACGCGACTGGCAGCGCGAGAAGGCTCGCGTGATGAAAGGACGCCGCTGAGGGGGCGTCCCGGTTCTGATAGAATGAGCGGGACTTCTGGGGGCGATCGGCTTCGACGTGGGTTGCGAAACTCCAGGGGCGTGCCGAGGTGCAGAGCTACCTCGTTAAACCGCTTGCAAACTTATAGTTGCCAACGACGACAACTACGCTCTGGCGGCTTAATCCCGCCTAACCTCCGACTGGCATGTGCCTGTGCATCCAGACCCGGGGGACGCGCTCACAAGATCGCGGAACCGGTGTGCTCCGGGCTGGAACCGCTAAGAACGCTCCGAAGCTGGCTTCGTGTTTTCCCCGTCAGCCGGGTAGCGCGCGGCGAGATCAATAGGCTGGACTACGCACGTAGAACCTGTAGCGTAGGACTTGCGGACGCGGGTTCGATTCCCGCCGCCTCCACCAATCGAGTCCGGCCAGTCATGATCTGACTGGCCTTTTTTCGCCCGAATCGCTCTACTGCTGGAACGCGAACAGGTCGGCGTCGGGATCGGGCAGACCCAGGATGGCTCGCTGGATGACCTGCGCTGCAATGGCGCTGAACGTGATGCCATTTCCGCCGTAGCCCATCACGGCAAAACACCGCGCGGCACCTGGAATTGCGCCGATCGCGGGCAAGCCGTTGCGCGCTTGCACCGAAGCAGCCTGCCCAGGCGAAATCCGGCCGGGTATCGAGCGTCGGCATCAGCCGCTTGAGTTTTCGCCCGATGGCAGCAATTTTTCGGGATCAGTGCGTCGCGTTGCTCGTCGTCCGAGAACTCTTCGTCCTCGCCGCCGACGATGACACGACCGTCGAGCGTCGTTCGCACGTAGAGATAGAGGTTCCGCCGCCTCCCAGATCAGGCAACGTCCGGCCAGAGCCGCGCCGGCTGCGGCGCCGTCGCCATCGCCCAGGTGGACATCACCCTGTAGCCGCCGGGGCTTGATGAGCTTCATGACTTCGTAGCCGGTCGCAAACACGGCGTGCCTGGCGCGGACCGCGTGTCCGTCCGCCGTCGCCAGGCTGACGCGCGTCGCCGGGCACGACGTCGGTGACCTCGGTTGGCGCGTAAATACGGGCCCCGCGCTCCAGCGCGGAGCGCCACAGGCCGGCGACCAGCGCCGCCGGATCGACCTCACCGGCACCGCTGGACAAGATCGCTCCGCGCCGCTCGATGCCCGTCATCGCGCGCAGGGCATCTGCGTCGATGAACCTGGAGCGCAGCCCGACTTCGGCGCGCGTGGCGGCTTCTCGCTTCAGCTCCGTGACGTTCAACACGTTGCCCGGCAGGTAGACGGTCTGGCGCTCGCGGAAACCGCAACGCAAGCCGAGATCCGCGATCCGCCCGCGCAGGAAGTCCACGGCCGTCGCGGAGCGCCAGTACGCCCTGACGGCGCGCTCGCGACCGACCTTCTCCGGCGAGGTGGATCAGCGGCTGGTCGATCTCGAATTGCAGCAGTGCCGTGCTGGCCGGAGTCGAGCCCCTGGCGACGCCGCGGCGGTCGAGAATCACGACACTCTTGCCCGAGCGAAGAACCGCGTCGGCGATCAGCGCCCCGCTCACCCCCGCCCCGACGATCGCGACATCGACGTCGAGATTTTCGTCAGCGGCTGGTGGGCTATCCGGACTTTGCCCCGCCTGAGCCAGACCGGCGTGCCGGTGCGCAGGTTGCGGTGAACCGTGAGGTTTCGTGGAGAAATGAGCTGGGGTGCTGCTGTTACTTCGGAAAGTCCTGCAGCAGGTCCGCAAGCTCGTCGGCGTGTTCCTCTTCGACCGCCAGGACGCCCTTCAGCAATTCGCTGGTCGTCGGGTCCTGATCGCCGATGTACTCGATCATCCCGCGATAACTGTCGATCGCGATTCGCTCCGCAACGAGGTCTTCCTTGATCATGCCGACGAGGGTCTTGCCGGCGACGTATTCGGCGTGGCTTCGGCTCGTCAGGCCGTCCGGAGCCAGGTCCGGCTCGCCGCCAAGCTGCACGATGCGCTCCGCGATCTGGTCGGCGTGACCCAGTTCTTCGTTGGAGTGCGCGAGGAATTCGTCGGCGACGCCTTTCGAGTGGATGCCGCGCGCCATGAGTAGTGCCGCCGATAGCGAAGCACACAGACGATTTCCGTCGCCAGGGCCTCGTTCAACAGCTTGAGCACCGTTTCGCGGTCGGCCGCATACCCGGCCGTGACCGCCCCTTCCTCGATGTGCTTGCGCGCCTGTCGGCGCAGGGTCGCAACGTCGGTCAATGCGGGTTTCTTGTTCATGCCGAAATACTAGCGCCGACTCTTGCGGAGCCATGTAAGACCGGCCTGCCACGTCGACCCTCAAGGAGGCCTACACGAAGACGTCCCACCCGGCTGAGGCCAGCGGTTATCGTAGGGGTACGATGAACCGTCCACATCCTGTCCCGGACGTTTGTCCGGTTCTCGTCGGCGTTGCCTGGCGGCCGCGAGCGCAACGGCGACGACGGCAGCGAAGCCCAGCCACCGCTGCGCGCGGAGCTCTTCAGTGCCGACCAGATGGAGCAGCACGGCAGGTCGCTGGCGTCCCTGCACACGCTGAGCAAGTCCCGCCCGCAGAACCGGCTGTTGCGGCGCCTGGACGAGAACGAACAAGTCCTCCTCGAGACCTGTGAACTGCTGACCGAGGCAGTCAAGTCACGTCGGCGCATTGCGCCGGCCGGTGAATGGCTGCTCGACAATTTCTACCTGATCGAGGAACAGATCCGCACGGCCAGGAGCACCTGCCGAAGGGTTACAGCCAGGCACTGCCAAGGCTTGCACAGGGACCCTCGAGTGCATTGCCGCGCGTATATGACCTCGCGCTGCAGGTCATCTCGCATGGCGACGGGCGCGTGGACTCCGAGACCCTCGGCCGGTTCATTGCGGCGTACCAGACGATCGAGCCGCTCACGCTCGGCGAACTCTGGGCGATCCCGATCATGCTCCGCCTCGCGTTGATCGAGAACCTGCGCCGGGTCGGGGTGCGGATCATGGCCTCCGCGTCCACCTGAACGAGGCGCCAGGACTGGGCCAACAGGATGATGGAGATCGCCGAGAGCGATCCGAAGAGCCTGATCCTCGTGATCGCGGACATGGCGCGATCGAACCCGCCGATGGAGGGCTCATTCGTCGCGGAACTCGTCCGCGCGGCTGCAAGGGCATGGCCCGGCGCTCGCACTGCCGCTCACCTGGATCGAGCAGCGCCTCGCCGAATCCAGCCGGACGATCGAGCAACTGGTGCGAGTCGGAAACGCGGCAGCAGGCGGCGGACCAGGTCTCGATCAGCAACACGATCGGCAGCCTGCGTCACCTGGGAGCCATGGACTGGCGCGTATTCGTCGAGTCGATGAGCCTCGTTGAACAGGCGCTGCGCGAGGACTCCGACGGCAGCTACGGCCGCATGGACTTCGCAAGCCGGGACCGCTACCGGCATCGTCGTTGCAAGGCTCGCCAAGCGGAGCCGATTCACGGAATTCGAGGTCGCGCGGGCGGCCATCGCGCTTGCACGCCAGGGCGCTGCCATGCACGGCGACCGCGATCATCGGGCGCACGTCGGCTACTACCTGATTGACCGGGGGCTGCCGAACTCGAGCAGGCGATTGCATTTCGCCTCTCCATCATCGCCCGCGTGAGGCGCACCATCCGGGGATCGGCGCTGTTCTTCTACCTGGGCGCCATCGCGTCGATGACGGCGCTCTTCGCGTCCGTTCCCCTGGTGCTCGCCGTCGACGCCGGCGTCGACGGCTGGCGATATGCGCTCCTCGGATTCATGACGGTGCTCGGCGCCAGCCAGCTCGCGTCTGCACTTGCAAACTGGCTGTCGGCCCTGCTGACGACTCCGCACCCGCTGCCCAGGATGGATTTCTCGGATGGGCTTCCGGCGTCGTTCCGCAGCCTCGTCGTGATCCCGACGCTTTTGACTTCCGAAGACCGGATCGACGAGCTGCTCGAATCGCTCGAGGTCCGGTTTCTCGGCAACCGCGATGACCACCTGCATTTCGGCCTGCTGACGGACTTTTCCGATGCGGCGCAGGAATCGCTGAGCGAGGATGAGCCGCTTCTGCGGCGTGCGCGCAATGGAATCGAACAGCTGAACGCGAAGTACTCATCGCGCGCGGCTGATCGATTCTTCCTGCTCCATCGCCCGCGCCGCTGGAACGCCGGCGGAACAGGTCTGGATGGGCTACGAGCGCAAGCGCGGCAAGCTTGCGGATCTCAACGCGCTGCTGCGCGGCAGGGGCCGCGACCGCTTCTCGCTCATCGTGGGCGACGTCGCCGCGTTGTCCGGACGTGCGAGTACGTCATCACGCTCGACACCGACACCCAGTTGCCGCGGGAATCGGCGCGGCAGTTCGTCGGGACGATGGCGCACCCGCTCAATCGTCCGCGCTACGACGAAGCCGGCGGGCGCGTCGCTGGCAGGGCTACGGCATCCTGCAGCCGCGCATGGGCGCGAGCCTGTCCGGAACACAGCGTTCGCGCTACGCGCAGCTCTTCGGCGAGCGAGCCCGGCATCGACCCGTATACGCGCACCGTCTCGGACGTCTACCAGGACCTGTTCGGCGAGGGCTCGTTCATCGGCAAGGGCATCTACGACGTCGACGCCTTCGAGCGGGCGCTCGATGGCCGCTTTCCCGAGAACCGGATCCTCAGCCACGACCTGCTGGAAGGCTGTTACGCGCGTTCAGGCTTGCTGAGCGACGTGCATCTGTACGAGGACTACCCGGCCCGCTACGAAGCGGACATGAGCCGGCAGGCAGCGCTGGATCCGCGGCGACTGGCAGATCGCGCGCTGGCTGCTGCCGCGCGTTCCGGGCCCGGCAGGCAGAGCTTGCCAGAATCCGTCTGTCGGCGCTTTCGCGCTGGAAGATCCTGGACAACCTGCGCCGGAGCCTCGTCCCCGGCGGCGCTGCTGCTGCTGTTCCTGTTCGGCTGGTTTGCCTCGCCGCACGCAGCGCTTACTGGACGCTCGCCGTTGCGGGTGTCGTCCTGATCCCGCCCCTGTCGATCGGTATCGTCACCGTGTTGCGCCGGCGCGAGAGCGCGCTGCTCAGCCGGCACCTCTCGGACGCCACGCGTTCGATCGGCCGGAGCCTCGCGCAGGCCGGGTTCCGGATCGCCTGCCTGCCGCATGAGGCGACCGTGAGCGCCGCGGCAGTCCTGCGCACCGCCGTTCGGATGCTGATCACGCGGCGGCACTTTGCTGGAATGGAGCGCGTATGACGATCGGCAAACCGCGCCCGATCTCCTCGGCTCGATTCGCTCGATGTGGTCCACTTCTTTCTTCGCGGGCCTCGCCGCGGTCGGACTCGCGGCCTGGAAACCTGGCGCACTGCCTGCCGCCCTGCCCGTCCTCGTGCTTTGGCTTGCGGCGCCCGTCCTCACCTGGTGGCTCAGCCGGCCGCTGGTCCGCCGCGCTGCGGAGCTGACGCGTGAGCAGGCGGTTTTCCTGCGCCGCATCGCGCGCAAGACCTGGGCCTACTTCGAGCAGTTCGTCGTCGAGGAGGACCACTGGCTGCCGCCCGACAATTTCCAGGAGCAGCCGGGCCCCGTGGTCGCGCACCGCACCTCGCCGACCAACATCGGCATCGCGCAGCTCGCGAGCCTGGCAGCCTCGGACTTCGGCTACATCTCGGTCGGCGCCTTGATCCAGCGCACGTCGAATGCATTTCAGGCGATGGCGTCGCTCGAGCGCCACCAGGGACATTTCTACAACTGGTATGACACGCAGACCCTGCGACCGCTTGGCTCCGCGCTACATCTCGTCGGTGGACAGCGGCAATCTCGCGGCGCATCTGCTGACCTTGCGTGCCGGCCTGCTCGCCCTTCCCGACCAAAGGATCTTCAGCGCGCGGGTTTTCGAGGGCCTTGCCGATACGCTCGGGCTGCTCCCCGACGTCATGCGTGAACCTGATCAGGAAGCGGTTCGCGGGCTGCGATCACTGCTCTACGCGGTCTCGGAATCGCCGGGCACCAGACTGCCCGCAATCAGGCAACAACTCGCAGCCATCGCCGACGCGACTGCGGCCCTCGCTATCGGATGGACCGGCCCGCCAGAAGATGAAGCGACCACCTGGATAGCCGCGCTCTCTCGCCAGGCCGGGGATGCGCTCGAAGACCTGGCTTCCCTGACGCCATGGCTCGATGGGTCCGCGACGCCGTCGGACCTGGACCGGCGGGCGCAAATCGAAGGCATTCCGACTTTGCGGGAACTGGCGGCCGCCGGAATCGAACGTGCCGTCGCAAGAATTGCAGACCTGGAACGACTGGCGCAGCAAGCATCGGAATTCGCGACGGCCAACTACGAGTTCCTGTACGACCGGACGCGCCACCTGCTCGCGATCGGATACAACGTCGACGATCACCGGCGCGACACCAGTTTCTACGACCTGCTCGCATCGGAAGCGAGGCTTTGCACGTTCGTCGCGATCGCCCAGGGCAGCTGCCGCAGGAAAGCTGGTTCGCCCTCGGCAGGCTGCTGACGACGGCGGGCGGCGAGCCCGTGCTCGTGTCCTGGAGCGGCTCGATGTTCGAGTACCTCATGCCGCTCCTGGTGATGCCGGCCTATGCCGGCACGCTGCTCGACCAGACCTGCCGCGCGGCGGTGACGCGGCAGATCACCTACGGCAACCAGCGCTCCCTGCCCTGGGGCGTGTCCGAGTCCGGCTACAACACCGTCGACGCCGAGCCTCAACTACCAGTACCACGCATTCGGCGTGCCGGGCCTCGGCCTCACGCGCGGGCCTCGCGGAGGATTTCGTCGTCGCCCCGTACGCCACGGCGCTCGCGTTGATGGTCGAGCCCGAGGCTGCGTGCGCAAAACCTGGAGCGTCTCGCGGACCTCGGCCTCGAGGGCCGCTTTGGATTCTACGAGGCCGTCGACTACACGGCATCCGCGCGTCGGACGCGCGGCCAGTCGAGCGCGATCGTGCGGTCCTTCATGGCGCACCACCAGGGCATGAACCTGCTCTCGCTGGCGCACCTGATGCTCGAGCAGCCGATGCAGCGCAGGTTCTGAATCGGACCCCCAGTTCAAGGCCACCCTGCTGCTGCTCCAGGAGCGGATTCCGAAGGCATCCGCGTTCCACAAGCACGTGGCCGAGCATCGAGAGGCGGCGCATTCATCGACGCGCCGGAAAAGCTCGCGCAGGCGCCGATCGGTGCGCAACACGCCGAATCCCGAGAGTGCAGCTCCTCTCCAACGGCCGTTACCACGTGATGGTCACGAATGCGGGCGGCGGCTACAGCCGCTGGCGCGACTTTGCCATCACGCGCTGGCGCGAGGACAGCACCTGCGACAACTGGGGCAGCTTCTGCTACCTGCGCGACGTCGAGAGCGGCCACTTCTGGTCCGCGGCCCACCAGCCCGTCGGTCGCGCGTGCGGATTCCTACGAAGCGATGTTCTCGGAGGGGCGCGCGGAGTTCCGCCGGCGCGACCACGACTACGAGACGCATACCGAAATCGTCGTCTCGCCGGAAGACGACATCGAGCTGCGCCGCGTGCGCATCACCAACCGCGCGCGCGTGCGCAGGACCATCGAGCTGACGAGCTACGCCGAGGTCGTGCTCGCGCCGCCGCGTCGCCGACGCGATGCAGCCCGGCGTTCAGCAAGCTGTTCGTGCAGACCGAGATCATGCGCGCGCGGCGCGCGATCCTCTGCACGCGCCGGCCGCGCTCGGCCGGCGAGCACGTGCCATGGTCATTCCAGCTGCTGGCCGCGCGCACGCGCCGAGGTCACCGACGTCTCCTACGAGACCGATCGCGTGCGCTTCATCGGCCGCGGCGGACGGTCGCCGCGCCGCTCGCGCTCGACGACGACTACGCGCTTTCGGGCAGCGAGGGCTCGGTGCTCGACCCGATCGTCGCGATCCGCTGCCGCATCGCGCTCGAGCCGGAGCAATCGGCAACGCTCGACTTCGGTGTCCGGCGCCGGCGGCAGCCGCGAGGCCTGCCTCGCGGCTGATCGAGAAGTACCAGGATCGCCACCTGGCGGATCGCGTGTTCGACGTCGCCTGGACGCACAACCAGGTCACGCTCGCGCCAGATCAAGCAACGCCACCGAGCCGACGCGCAGCTCTACCGGCGCCTGGCGAGCTCCGTGCTCTACGCGCAACGCGGCGCTGCGCGCCGAGTCCGCCGTGCTGGCTCAGAACCGCCGCGGGCAATCCGGCCTGTGGGGCTACGCGATTTCCGGCGACCTGCCGATCGTGCTGCTGCAGATCGGCGACGCCGCGCAGCATCGATCTGGTGCGCGACAGGTGCATGCGCGCACGCCTACTGGCGCCTGAAGGGCCTCGTCGGTCGACCTGGTGATCTGGAACGAGGACCACGTCGGCTACCGGCAGCGTGCTGCAGGACCAGATCATGGGCCTGATCGCCGCCGGCATCGAGGCGCAGCGTGATCGACCGGCCCGGCGGCATCTTCGTGCGCTCGCGCGGAGCAGATCTCGTACGAGGACCGCATCGCTGTTCCAGGCGGTCGCGCGCGCCATCATCAGCGACAGCCGCGGAACGCTGGCTGGAGCAGGTCAGCGCCGGCGCTGGCCTCGCGGACGAGACGTGCTTCGCGGCTGCGCGACCGACGCGCAGCCATCGCGCCGAGCTCGCGCTGGCCGCGCCCGACATGCCGCGCCGCGGACCTGATCCTCGGCAATCACCTGGGCGGATTCACGCCCGACGGGCGCGAGTACGTCGATCACCACCACGCAGCGCGCAGCTGACGCCGGCGCCCTGGGTGAACGTGCTCGCGAATCCGGCGTTTCGGCAGCGTCGTCTCGGAGAGCGGCCTGGCCTACACCTGGAGCGAGAACGCCCACGAGTTCCGCCTGACGCCCTGGAGCAACGATCCGGTCGGCGACGCGAGCGGCGAGGCGCTTCTACCTGCGCGACGAGGAGACGCGGGCACTTCTGGTCGCCGACGCCGCTGCCCAGCGCGCGGCGCGACGCCGTACGTCACGCCGGCACGGCTTCGGCTACAGCGTGTTCGAGCACACCGAGGACGGCATTCACTCGGAGCTCAGGGTCTACGTGGACCTGGACGCCGCCGGTCAAGTTCTCGGTGCTGAAGGTGCGCAACGGCTCGGGCCGCGACGCGCCGGCTCTCGGCAACCGGCTACGTCGAATGGGTGCTGGGCGACCTGCGGCCGAAATCGCGCGATGCACGTGGTCACCGAGATCGATCCCGACGAGCGGCGCGCTGCTCGCGCGCAACGCCTACAACACCGAGTTCGCCGGGCGCGTCGCGTTCTTCGACGTCGACGACGTCGACCGCACGCTTCAGCGGCGACCGCACCGAGTTCCTCGGGCGCAACGGCACGCTCGCGCAATCCGGCGGCCATGACCGCGACGCGGCTCTCCGGCAAGGTCGGCGCGGCGCTCGATCCGTGCGCGCGCGATCCAGGTGCCGTTCGACCTCGCCGACGGCGCAGGAGCGCGAGATCATCTTCCGCCTCGGCGTCGGGCGCAGGTGTCGACGCGCGCGCGAGCTCGTGCAACGCCTGCGCAAAGCCGGCACGCGCGCGCGCCGCGCTCGAGACGCGTGCGGCAGTACTGGAAGCGCACGCTCGGTGCCGTGCAGGTGCGAAACGCCCGACCGCGTCCCTCGAACGTGCTGGCGAACGGCTGGCTGCTCTACCAGACGCTGGCCTGCCGCCTGTGGGCGCGCAGCGGCTACTACCAGTCCGGCGGCGCGTTCGGATTCCGCGACCAGCTGCAGGACTGCATGGCGCTGGTGCATGCCGAGCCGCAGCTCGTGCGCGAGCACCTGCTGCGTTGCGCGGCGCACCAGTTCCCGGAAGGCGACGTGCAGCACTGGTGGCATCCGCCGGCTGGGCCGCGGCGTGCGCACGCGCTGCTCGGACGACTACCTGTGGCTGCCGCTGGCGGTCTGCCGCTACGTCGTCGGTGCACCGGCGACGCGCGCGTGCTCGACGAGAGCAGGCGCATTTCCTCGACGGGCCGCGCGGTGAACGCCGACGAGGAGTCGTACTACGACCTGCCGTGCGCATCGCAGCGAAGTCGCGAGCCTGTACGAGCACTGCGTGCGCGCGATCAGTCACGGCCTTCGATTCGGCGACGCACGGCCTGCCGCTGATGGGATCCGGCGACTGGAACGACGGCATGAACCTGGTCGGCATCCAGGGCACGGGCGAAAGCGTGTGGCTGGGCTTCTTCCTGCATCGACGTGCTGACGCCGTTCGCCGAAGTCGCGCGCGCGGCAGAGGCGACGCGGCGTTCGCCGAACGCTGCGAGGCCGGAAGCGGCGGCGCTGCGGCTGAACCTCGAGCGGCACGCCTGGGACGGCGAGCTGGTACCGGCGCGCCTACTTCGACGACGGCACGCCGCTCGGCTCGTCGGGCAGCGCCGAGTGCGCGCATCGATTCCATCGCGCAGAGCTGGTCGGTGCTTTCCGGCGCGGGCGGCGCGGAGCGTTCGCGCGCAGGCGATGGACGCCGTCGACCGCCACCTGGTGCGCCGCGATCACGGCCTGGTGCAGCTGCTCGATCCGCCATTCGACGAGTCGACGCTCGAATCCGGGCTACATCAAGGGCTACGTTCCCGGCGTGCGCGAGAACGGCGGCCAGTACACGCATGCCGCGATCTGGGCGTCGATGGCGTTCGCCGAGCTCGGCGACAGCGACCGCGCGTGGGAGCTGCTCGGCATGATCAATCCGCTCAGCCACTCGCGGACCGACAGATGCGGTCGCCGTCTACAAGGCCGAGCCCTACGTCGTCGCGGCGGACGTCTACGCGGTCGCGCCGCACACGGGTCGCGGCGGCTGGACCTGGTACACCGGCTCGGCGGGCTGGCTGTACCGGCTGATCGTGGAATCGCTGCTCGGCCTGAAACGGGAAGGCGACCGGCTGCACGTCACGCCCTGCATGCCGAAGGCGTGGAATGCACTACGCACTCAGCTATCGGTACGCGGACACGGTCTACCGCATCGCGGTCGAGCGTGGCTTCCAGCGCGAATGCGCCGCCGATCGAGGCGACGCTCGATGGCGCCGGATCTCGCCGGACCGGGGATACCGCTGGTCGACGACCGGCGCGAACACGTCGTCCGGATCAGGGCTCAACACCGGCGCAACCTGGACCGCTTGCCCGGCCCGCGGCCTGAGACGCGGATCACGTTTGACAGACTCCAGGCGGCGCGGCCGTGATGCGTCGCTAATGAACTGCCCACCCGCACACACCTGCGCGTCGCCTTCACGACCCAATATCCAGACTCCTGGGTCAATGGCTGGCGCATGCCGATGAACCGGGTTTTGGCCGATCTACATGTTCAAGTTGCGGGCGGCGGTGGCAGTCCGCGTGGGAGCCGACTCTGCCCGGCGCGTCCCGCGCGCATCGCAGGCTCGGGATCGCCGCGCGGCCTCGATTGCCTTCAGCGTCGTCGCGATCCTGACGGTCGCCGCCAACCAGATCGCCGAACACGGCAGCTCGCTGATCCGGGTGATGGCCGCGGCGCCGCGTGGTATCGCCGCCGCTCGACGATCGCACGGCCGAGTCGCTGCCAACGGCCTCGACCAGTTCCAGCGCGCCGTGCTCGCCCGCGTCGAATCGACCGCGGCGCCGCGCGCACAAGGCCGAGGCCGAGGCTGCCGCCGCGCTCGACGCAGCCCGGGCTACCTATCTCGATGCCCTGCGCCCGACGATCGGCGACGAAGCCTGCTGAGGGGGCTCGAGGGCCAGGTCAACGCACACAGCCAGCTCGGGCGCAGCTCGTGCGCTCCTCGGACCGCGCGACGCCGGCTCGTGAACGAGCTCGACATCGAGTTCCAGTCGCTCGACAGCCCGCGTGAAGTCCTCGCTCGACCGAGTCTGGGCCGTATTCGGCAAGGTGGTCGGACGGGACTACCTGGTCGAGGCCAGCCGTACGCTCGATGAGCTCGGTCGCCACCTCGACGACCCCGGCGACCTGCACGGCTACGGGCCGTCCACGGTCCGCGCCATCATCGTGCGCGAGAAAGCATTCGGCGCCCTGCTCACGGAGAACCAGTCGAGCATCACGCGCGTGCTCGGGGCGGACTGGCTCGCGCAGACGCGCGCCAGCCTCGAACGCGTCGCGTGGCTCCGCGACCTCCTGGTCCGCACGGATTCGCAGCGCAAGGAGACGAACGAGGCGCTTCGCGCAGAGCCACGCCGACCTCGCGACGGCCGTCCGCAAGGTCAACTCGCAATTCGAGGCGTCACGCGCGTATCGAGTCGGCGCGGCGCCAGTCGGCCGTCGATGCTGAACGCCGGTCTCGCAACAGGAGCACAGGCAGCGCAGCGCCTGCTCGGCTGGCTGAGCGCCGTCGTCCTGCTCCCGCTGCTTGCGACGATCGTGAGCACGGTGCGAAGCGTCGTGCTGCCGGTCCGGCGACTGGTGCGCGCCACCGAGCGGGTCGCCCGCGGCGGAACCGGGCGTCGCCGTGCCGCGCGGCGGCATCAAGGAGCTCGACACGCTCGCCATCTCCTTCAACCAGATGGCCGATCACCTGACGGCGGCGCAGGAACCTCGCGCGCCAGTACCACGGCCAGCTCGAGGCGAAGGTCGAAGAGCGCACGCGCCAGCTGGCAGCACCTCGCCGCCCACGACCCGCTGACCCGCCTGCCGAACCGCGCGCCAGTTCCTCGTGCAGTTGAATGAAACGCTTGCGCGCGCGACGCGAGCGCGGGACGCTCGCGCGGCGTCTTCTTCCTCGACCTCGACAATTTCAAGAACGTCAACGACAGCATGGGCCACGTGTTCCGGCGACCGCGTGCTGCAGGCCGTTGCGGACCGCCTGCGGGCCACCAGTGCGCGATTCGGCTACTGCGCGCGCCTCGGCGGCGACGAATTCATCGTCGTGTTCGAGGAGGCGCGCGCGACGGCGGAGATCGAGCACGGGAGCGAGCAGCTGGTGCAGGGCTTCCAGGAGCCGCTCATCGTCGACGGCCGCGAGGCTGGTCATGGACTCAGCCTTGGCGCCAGCGTCTTCCCGATACACGGACGCGATCCGAGGGTTGCTGCGCGCGGCCGACGCCGCGCTGTTTCACGCCAAGGCCCAGGGTCGCAGCCGCGTGCGCATTTTCAGCCCGGAGCTGCTCGAGGCGGCCGCCGCCAAGTTCGCGACCGAGCAGGGCCTGCGCCGCGCCGTCGACCGCGGCGAGTTCGAGCTGCACTTCCAGCCGGAGGTGGACCTCGCAGACCTGCGAGGTCGGCGTCGTCGAGGCGCTCCTGCGCTGGCGCCTGCCGGACGGCAGCTACGCCTCGCCCCGCCTCTCTCCTGCCGGTCGCCGAGGACTGCGGCCTGATCCGCGAGATCGGCGAATGGGTGATCCAGTCGACCGTCGAACACGCCGCGCGCTGGCGCGCGCGCGGCCTGGCCGCCGGTGCGCATCGCCGTCAACGTCTCCGCGCTGCAGCTCCTCGACAGCCGCTTCGTGCAGAGCTCGGGCACGCACTCGAACGGCACCAGCTGTCGCCGAGGTGCATCGAAGGTGGAGCTGACGGAGAACGTGCTGCAGACCGGTCGCCACACGACCGAGGCGCTCGCGACTGCGTGCGCGAACTCGGCACCGGCGTTGCGCTCGATGACTTCGGGACCGGCTACTCGTCGCTCGTCTCGCTGCAGCAGCTGCCGCTCACGCCGCGTGAAGCTCGACCGCAGCCTCATCGCGACGATCGACACGAGCGCGCGCCGCAGGCCGTCACGCGCGCGATCATCGCGCTCTGCCAGAGCCTCGGGCTCGAGGTCACGGCCGAGGGCGTCGAGCGGCATGAACAGCTCGCGTGGCTGCTCGGCTACCCCGCCATGCACCTGCAGGGCTACCTGCTCTGCAGGCCTGTGCCGGAGGCGGACCTGCTCACGGCACTGAATGCGATGCCGGCACGCATGGAAGAACTGCTGCGGGAGGCGCTGCCCTCAAACGCCCTGCCGCTTGCGCGGATGCGCACTGTCGAAAGTCCGGCAGCTCGCGCTGACGCGATCGCTCAGGAATCGCCGAGGATCGTGACCACGACCCGTGGCGTCGGTCCGAGCTCGGCGCCGGGCGATGCAGCGGTCAGTTCCACGGTGAACTGGCGGTCACGCGTCCCGCCGGGGTTCGCCAGGATCGGCACGTACAGGATCCGGAAGCTGTTGCCCTCGACGAAAGGCTCGACCCCGCTCTCGGGCCCGCCGTAGTCGCGCGCCGGGTGCGCGGTTCCCGCGACCAGTCGCCAGTTCACGTTCACCGCGCGTTTCACGCGGCTCAAGTGACGCATCGGGATCGCCGCGACCACCGCGCGCTTGCTCACGACCATGCGGGCGCATCAAAACACCATGCCCGGCGGACCGGCGGCACCGGAGCCTCAGCAGGCGGCGTCAGCGGCCTCGGTCACGGCGGGTGAAGGGCTCGATGACCGGGGTAGCCGCGGCAACGGGCGGTGGCGGTGGCGGCCTCCAGCCTCGGCGGCGGCGCAGGCGGAACCGGGCTCTCGGCGATCGTGTTGAAGCGCCCGATCAGGATGCCGAGCAGGAGCGCAAGACCGGCCGCGATGGCGGCAAGCACAGCGAGCCTGCGCGCCGCGGCGCGGGCGGCCGCGACGGGGACCGGTTGCGACCCGCACTGCAGGCTCGGCAACGGGCGGCGGCTCGGCCGGTAGCGACCGCCGCGGGGATGGCCTCGGGCGGCTGCGACAACGGCTCGCTGGCAGCGACGCGCTCGAATTGCGCCATGGTGGGCCGCCCGGCGCGTGCCGCGTCGAGCGCGGGCGGCGAGCGAGGCCCCAGCGCGCGCCATCGAGTCCGGCGACCGGCTGCGGCGCGATGCCCTCGCGAGGCGCCGCATCCGTGCCGTGGCGCCCGTACAGGTGCGTCCCGGCAAGCATCTCTGTAAGTGACGCAAGCCAGACTGAAAACATCATCGCGCGGCTCGGGGTCTTCGCCCGCCAGCACCTCCGGACTTGCGTAGACGCGGGTCGCCGCCGGCGCAACGGGCGGCGCATCGGCCTCGTCGGTGCGTTGAGCGGACTCCGGCGCCACGCCGAAATCGACGGCGCAGGTCGCCGGTGGCGGTCATGGAAGACATTGTGGCCGGCTTGACATCGCCATGCGTGACGCCGCGCGCGTACGCATTCAAGAGCGTCGCCAATAGCCGACGCAATGCGGAGCTGGCTTCCCGATGTTCGAGCCCCGCGGGTGCGCCGCGGCGGAGTACGGCACTCAGCGTCTCGCCCGACAGGTGCTCCATGACGATGAACCGGAGCGCCGCGATCGCGATCGATGTCGAAGAAACGGACGACAGTCCGGGTGGACGACGGCCTGTGTCCGGCGGAACTCGTGCGCTGCAGGCGTGCGATGCTGGTCGCCCGGAACGCAACTCAGGGCGCAGCAGCTTGATCGCGACGCGGCGTCCGTCCGCAGCGGCTGCGTCGCGGCGCAGGTCCACGGCCCGCCAGACCGTTGCATTGCCGCCATTGCCGATCTCGGCCTCGAGTACATAGCGGTCGCGCAGCACGTTTTCGGCTGCTCGACGGTCGCTGCCGGCCGCGTCGCTCTCCCCGGCACGGTGACCGGCTCCGCAGCTGGCAGCGCCGCGGCCACCGCGGCGCCTGTGCGATTCGCTCGTGATTTCGTCCGCGAGGTCCTCGGTCGGGTCGGGACCGCGCGGACACGGGCGCGTCGAGCTTCAGCAGCTGGCTGGAAACTCAGTCAACGCGTCTTGGATGTTCGCGCTCATGCTCGTAACGATCCACTTTGGCCGCATCCACAGTATGCGCCTCGGCCAAGTCTGTTGAAGCGCTCGCAACGGAATGCAAGGCCGGCGGCAAGCGCGCGCATTTGCATATCGCGCATTATGGTAAGAGCTTACCAGTTCGTCGGCGTCTCATCCTCTCTTCCTCCGGAAGGCGGCGCGCGTCGCGCCGGAGAATTCGATCGTAGCATCGCCAACGATGACCCGAAACCGATCGATGCGCCGACGCAGGCGTCGCAACGATCGGCAGGCTCTGGACCATCGGCCCAGAAACGGCTCCGCCCCGAACTCGAAGAACAACCAGTCACGCCAGGCCTGAGCGGCGGTGCGTGATGGCCATGCCGTACAGGTCCGGCTGCGCGCCATCGGTCTCGCCGCGCACGAACGCCTCGTAGCGCATCGCGCGCTTGTAGTCGATGGCCTGGTACAAGGCCAGGCCGAATGCGCCAACGCACACCCTCGGTCTTCTCCGGACATGCGAACCGAGTTGCTCCGACACTGGAACAGGTACTCGGCATTCAGGACACTTGTCGATGTCGAATGCCTGGTCACTCCGAAACCTTCGTCGTTCTCGACGAACGCCGTGGTCGCAACGTCATCAGGACTCCCGGGCCGCCATAGATATAGTGCCGGTAGCGCGCGTTGGCATAGGGATTGAGCGGTGACTCGAGTTTCACGCCGGCACCCAGGTCGAAGCGGCTGTCGCGCGTGCGGTGCACGCGATAGCCGACGCCCGCGAACCACTCCGCCGCTTCATCGTCGGTGAAGCTGGCTCACGGCGGGGCTGAAGCCGCCCAGCTCGTCGGCGACGTATTCGTCGCGTGTCGCGCGGCCGATGGTGTGCGTTGAATCGCTCATTGATCTGCGGCAGGTTGACGCTGGCCCGAAATCGCAAGTCCACCTCCACGCCGTCCTGCTCGTCCCCATCCGAGCGTGACGCTCGCGCGGCCGTTGGACCTCGTCTCTCGTACTCCGAATACTCGTTCTCCCGCCGAACAGGCGGTCCACGAAACGCGCCGTGCTGCTCAGACGCCGCGCTCGAGCCCGGCGCGCATGGTGTCGAGGCCCCTCGGTCCCGGGCGGCGACTCACCCGCGCAGCCGCCTTTGGTCTCCTGCGCCTCCGCTTCAGGATCTTTCGATTCCGCCGCCGGCGTACGGCGGCTGCCGCGAACGGCAGCAGGCCGAGAATCGCGGAACTGCGATTGGCGACCTGCAGGCGCGGTCGCCACGATCAACCCAGCGGCCTGCGCCCGCCGGCCTCGAAGTAGTGGCGTCGGCACAACGGGATATAGCGTTCATTGCCGCCGATCTCGACCTGCGCACCGTCGTGCTCGACGGCGCCGTCCACGCCGACGCGCACGACCATCGTTGCCTTGACGACCGCAGTGACAGATTGTCTTCAATTCAGTCAGCTCGTCAGCCAGCGCCAGCAGGCGTGCGCTGCCCGGAAACAGTTCGCCACGGAAGTCCGTCCGAAGTCCATAACAAAGTACCGGGATCGACAACTGGTCCACGATTCTCGCAAGTTGTTCGACCTGGTCGCGCGTCGAGGAACTGCGCCTCGTCGAGTAGGACGCAACTGACGACCCTGTCCGGCGTGTTCCCGCGGTGTATGTCGGCGAAGAGGTCGGATCCCGGCGTGAACTGCCGGGCCTCGCTCGAAAGACCGATGCGCGAGTGCACCTTGCCGCCTACCCCGCTGGTCGACCGCTGCGGTGTAGTACCAGCGTGCGCATTCCGCGTTCGCGGTACTGTGGCTCGACTGCAGGAGCGAGGTCGACTTGCCCGCATTCATCGTCGAATAATAGAAATAGAGTTTCGCCACTAGTAGAGCAGCTTGATTTCGCGCAGCCGCTCCGCGCAGGTAGTCGTCCGCGAGGATCGGCTGCGGATACCGGTCGGGGTTGTCCGGCGTGATGCATCCCGGGAGGGTCGCGATCGGGAAATCGGAATTGAAATGGAGGAAGAACGGCATCGAGTAGCGCGGGCGATTCACCCGCGCGCCGGTCGGATTCACGACGCGGTGGGTCGTCGACGGCAAAGGCACGTGATTCGTCAGCCGCTGCAGCATGTCGCCGACGTTGCAGACGAGCGTTCCCGGCGGCGGATTGATCGGGAGCCACCGGCCATTGCGATCGAGCAGCTTCGAGGCCACCCTCTCTCCGCTCCCAGCAGGAGGCGTGATCACGTTGATGTCCTCGTGCGCGCCGGCGCGTACGCCCGTCGCGCCTCCTCGCGAGAGGCGGGTAATGGATCACGCGCAGCACGCTGTTGCCCTCGCCGACCTTGTCGTCGAACCAGTGCGGTTCGAGGCCGGAGATAGGTCGAGATGGCCTCCAGGAGCTTCCGTCCCATGCGGTCGAACGCGTCCCAGAGTTCGAGCGAGGCGCGCCCTGAATTCCGGTCACCCTCGATCCAGACGTTGTCCGGCATCGACGACCGGTAGCGGTGGCCGGGCGGCAGCTCGCGCCCGATCTGCCAGAACTCCTTCAGGTCGTGGTGCGCGGCGCCTTTGCGGTCTCGACGCCCAAGTGGCGTGTAACCGCGCGCACCGCCGATGCCGGGCACGCGATAGCGCTCCTTGAAGGCGGCGTCCTGGCCAAAGAACGCCTTGAACCGGTCGAGGCAGCCGTCGATCGACGATTGCGGCAGTTCGTGATCGCCGACGACCGCAAATCCATAGCGTTCGAAACTCCCGGCAAAGTGCGCAGACGAAAAGCAGCGGGATCCCGCGTTGCGAGCTTGTAGCTGAGCAGGTTCGATCGCGTCGGCCACGGTCAGCGGAAGGCTGCGAGGATCCTGTCGAGCTTCGCCGATCCCGGGCAGAGCCGCGAGTACGGCACGGCGTTCAGCGATTCCTCGGCCGTGCCGTGCTGCGCATGGAAATCCCGGCGCGACTCGTCCACGTGGATGAGGCCCGGTGACGTATTCGTTCTTCATGGCGCGTTCCTGCACGTAGGCCGCGCGGCTTGCGTGCGCGATCGGTCGGGTCGTAGGCCGGATCGAGCTTGCGCAGCACGACGTTGCTTCCGTCGTGCATCAGGGACGGACACGGTCTCGCCCGGCGCGTACTGCACGCGGATTTCCTGCTTCGGCGCGATGTAGTCGGCCGCGATCGGCGTCTCGCTGTGCTCGCGCACGTAGGCGATAGCTCTTGGTCGAGCCCTCGTGGTCGTTGAAGGTCACGCACGGCGACGAGCACGTCGATGAGCGCGAAGCCGCTGTGCGCGATGCCGGCCTGGATCAGCGGAACGAGCTGCTCCTTGTCGCCGGAGAAGCTCCGCGCGACGAACGAGGCGCCGAGCGCGAGCGCGAGCAGCACCGGGTCGATCGGCTGCTGCTCGTTGGCCTCGCCGCTTCTTCGACTTCGAGCCGATGTCGGCGGATGCCGAGAACTGGCCCTTGGTGAGGCCGTAGACGCCGTTGTTCTCGATGATGTAGACCATGTTGACGTTGCGCCGGATCGCGTGCGCGAGCTGGCCGAGGCCGATCGACAGCGAGTCGCCGTCGCCCGACACGCCGATGTAGCGCAGGTCGCGGTTGGCCGCGTTGGCGCCCGGTCGCGATCGACGGCATGCGGCCGTGCACGGCGTTGAAGCCGTGCGCGCCGCGCGAGGAAGTAGGCCGGTCGTCTTCGACGAGCAGCCGATGCCGGAAAGCTTCGCGACACTGTGCGGCGGCGAGTGTCGAGCTCGAAGCAGGCCTGCGACGATCGCGGCCGTGATCGGAGTCGTGGCCGCAGCCGGCGCAGAGCGTCGACATCGCTGCCCTCGTAGTCGCGGCGGGTGAGCCCGAGCTTCGTTGCGCAGCAACCCGGATGTCGCGACCTTCGGCTTTTGGCGATGAAGCTCATGCGGCGACTTCCTTGTCGAGCGCCTTGTTGACGCCGTCGACGATGGTGGCTGCCGGCATCGGCAGGCCCGCTGTAATGCAGGATCGAGCGCAGCTTCTTCTTGTCCACGCGCGGTCTCCAGCGTGCAGCAGCGCGCGCAGCTGCGCATCGCGATTCTGCTCGACGACGAACATCGGTCTGGTGCGCCGCGAGGAATTCCTCGACCTCGGCCCCGAACGGGAAACCCGCGCACGCGCAGGTAGTCGATCTGAGATCTCCGACTTGCGAAGCGCATGCGAGCGCCTCGCGAACCGGCGCGTCGCAGGACCCGAGGCTCACGATCGCGGCACGCCGACGCCGCGTCCGTCAGCGATCGCGGCCGGGCACATGCTTCGCGGCGGTCTGAACTTCCGCGTGAGCCGGTCGAGCACCTCCTGGTACTCGGCGGAATCCTCGGTGTAGGCGCCGAAGCTGGCTGTGGCCCGAGCCGCGCGTGAAGTACGACGCCTTGGGGCTGATGCCCGGCAGCGTCCGGTGCGGAATGCCGTCGCCGTCCGGGTCGAGATAGCGCTGGAACTTCTCGATGCCTGCGATCTGCTCGGGCGTCAGCATCTTGCCGCGGTCGGGGCGGTAGCGCGTCGTCCCAGTGGAAGTCGCGGCGACATCCAGTCGTTCATGCCGATGTCGAGGTCCGAGCAGCACGAACACGGGCGTCTGCAGCCGCTCCGCGAGGTCGAAGGCCTGCACCGACATCTGGAAGCATTCCTCCGGCGAATCGCGGGAAGAGCAGCACGTGCCGCGTGTCTCCGTGCGAGGCGTAGGCGCACGGCCAGCAGGTCGCATTGCTGCGTGCGCGTCGGCATGCCGGTCGACGGGCCGACGCGCTGCACGTCGAAGATCACGGCCGGCACTTCCGCGTAATACGCGAGGCCGATGAACTCGCTCCATCAGCGAGATGCCGGGGCCGAAGTCGGCGTGAACGCGCGCGCGCCGTTCCACATCGGCGCCGATCACGATGCCGATGGCGGCGAGCTCGTCCTCGGCCTGCACGACTGCAGTAGCGCGCTCGCCCGGTCTCCGGGTCGCGTGCGATAGCGGCCGCAGAACGAGCGTGAACGCGTCCATCAGCGACGTCGACGGCGTGATCGGGTACCAGGCGCCGACGGTCGCGCCCGCGTACACGCAGCCGAGCGCCGGCGGCCGTGTTGCCGTCGATCATGACGTGCCCGGCGGTCGCGTTCGTCCGCTTCACGCGCGTCGGCAGCGGGCACTCGAAGTGTTCGCTCTCGCGTAGTCGATGGCCGAGTCTCGATCGCCTTCATGTTCGACTCGACGAGCGCGCGGCTTCTTCGCGAAGGTCTCGCGCGAGCAGCCCGCGCGATGACGCTCGAGGTCGAGGTCGATGAGCGCGGCGACGCATGCCGACGTACATGATGTTCTTCATGAGCGTGCGCGCGCGCGCGCCCTCGAAATTCTCGTTGCACAGCTGCGCGAACGGCACGCCGAAGGTCCCGATGTCGTCCCTCGAGAGCAGCGAACTCGCGCGGCCAGGTCGAGTCGTAGACCAGGAACCCGCCGGCGCGCGACCTCCGCACGTCGCGCGCGTAGGTCTCCGCGTTCATGGCGACCATGAGGTCGATCCGGCCCGAGCGCGCGCGCCAGCCGTCCGCGCGTGACGCGGATCTCGTACCAGGTCGGGAGCCCCTGGATGTTCGACGGAAAGAAGTTCTTCCCGACGACGGGCACGCCCATCCGGAAGATCGCCTTCATGACAGCAGCGCGTTCGCGCTCGCGGAGCCCGGAGCCGTTGACGTTCGCGAACTTGAGCGTGAAGTCGTTTACGCGCGCTGCGCAGCGCTTTTACGCTTCTGGCATCGGGCCTCATCGTCGCGCGCGAGTGGAATCTATGATCCGGACTTCTGCATGTCCCAGGCGTCCGTCGGGCACCGCTCCGCGCACAGACCGCAGTGCACGCAGAGGTCCTCGTCCTTGACCATCACGCGCCCGGTCTGGACGAGCGGCCTGAGACCATCATCGGCTGGTCCGGATTGCGGCGCGGCGCCTTGAGCCGCGTGACCAGCTCCGCCTCCTCGCCATTCGGCCGTGATCGTCAGGCAGTCGGTCGGGCAGATGTCGATGCAGGCGTCGCACTCGATGCAGAGCTTCGCGTGGAACACCGGTCTGGATGTCGCAGTTCATGCAGCGCGAGACTTCCGTCGGCGGCGCGCTCGGCGTCGAAGCCGAGCTCGACCTCGATGTTCGAGGCGCTTGAAGCGCTCGCTTCAGGCTCACGTGCGGCATGAGCTCGCGCGCCGATGCGTCGTAGTCATTCTTGTACGACCACTCGTGCATGCCGATCTTGCGGCTCTGCGAGGTTGACGCCGCGCGGCATGCGCTCCGCCAGCACCTCGCCCTGGCAGTGCTTGTGGATCGAGATCGCGGCCTGGTGGCCGTGCTCGACGGCCCAGATGATGTTCTTCGGCCCGAACGCCGCGTCGCCGCCGAAGAAGACGCCCTGGCGCGTCGACTCGAACGTGAGCTTGTCGACGCTTCGGCACGTCCCACTTGTCGAAGTCGATGCCGAGGTCGCGCTCGACCCAGGGAACGCGTTCTCCTGGCCGATGGCGAGGATCACGTCGTCGCAGGGAATGAAGACTTCCTCGGCGACGCGCTGGCTCCTGATCTCGGCGCCGTCCATCTCGTACTCGAGGCGCGTCGAACGTCATGCCCTTGAGCTTGCCGCCCTCGACGACGAATGTCCTTCGGCGCGTGGTTCGACGATGATCTCGACGCTGCTCCTCCTCGGCGTCCTCGAGCTCCCACTCGGAGGCCTTGAAGAAGCCGCGCGGCTTGCGCGCCATGACCTTCACGCTCGTTCGCGCCGAGCCGCAGGCGAGGTGCGGCAGCAATCCATCGCCGTATTGCCGACGCCGATGATCAGCACGCGCTCGCCGATCTTGTCGATGTGCCCGAACGCCGACCGACTCGAGCCAGGCGATGCCGATGTGGATTCGGTCGGCGTCGCCTCGCGGCCGGGCAGGCTCAGCTCCTTGCCCTTCGGCGCGCCGGTGCCGACGAACACCGCGTCGAATCCACTCGCTATCCAGCAATTCGCTGCATGCTCGGGACGGGCGTGCCGAGCCGGAGGTCGGCGCCCATGCCGACGACATAGCCGATCTCCTCGTCGAGCACCTCGTGCCGGCAGGCGGAACGCCGGGATATTCGTGCGCATCAGGCCGCCGGCCGTCCCGTACTGCTCGAAGATCACGACCTCGTAGCCGATCGGCAGCAGGTCGTTGGCGACCGTCGAGCGATGCGCGGGCCCGCGCCGATGCAGGCGACTGCGCTTGCCGTTCTTCTTCGCCGGCGCCTTCGGCAGGCGCGGCGTGATGTCGTCGCGCAGGTCCGCGGCCACGCGCTTCAGCCGGCAGATCGCGACGGGCTTCTCCTCGACACGGCCGCGCCGGCAGGCGGGCTCGCAGGGACGGTCGCAGACGCGCCCGAGGATGCCGGGAAAACGTTCGACTCGCGATTCACCAGGTAGGCGTCGGAGTAGCGCCCTTGCGCGATCAGCCGGATGTACTCGGGCACGTCCGTGTGCGCGGGACACGCCCACTGGCAGTCCACGACCTTTGTGGTAGTAGTCCGGATCCGCGGTGTTCGTCGGTTGCATCAGCCGTCCAGTATACCGGCCGGCGGGCTGATCGATGCGGGCGTACCGCCGCCGTTGGCGCCGCGGTTGACGAGTTCCGCGATCCGGCATCGCGGTCTCGAGCGCGCGCAGGCCGTCCTCGCCGGAAACGACCGGCCGGCCGCCGTCGTGTCCACGGCGCTGACGAAGGACCGGATCTCGTCCAGCAGCGCATCGCCGGGATCGAAACTCCGTTCCTGCAGATCCACTTTGGGAATCCCGCCCTCCTCGAACACCGTCGGCTTGCGCACGATCGTGAGCAGCTTCTGCTGCAGGTCGATCGACAGGTAGGCATCGGCCTGGAACACGCGCGAGCTTCCGCTCCGCCTTCAGGCTGATGCGGCTCGCCGTGACGTCCGCGACGCAGCCGTTCGCGAACCGGATGCGCGCATTGGCGATGTCGATCTCGTCGGTGAACACCGGCGCGCCGATCGCGTCGATCGAGGCGATCGGCGAGCGCACGAGTGCTCGATCAGGTCGATGTCGTGGATCATGAGGTCGAGCACGACGGAAACGTCGGTGCCGCGCGGCTTGAACGGGGCGAGCCGGTTCGACTCGATGAAGCGCGGGCTCGACAACTCGCTCTGCGACGCGCGAGGATCACCGGGTTGAAGCGCTCGAGGTGGCCGACCTGCAGCACGCGGCCCGCTCGGCGGCGATCGCGATGAGCTCGCGCGCCTCCTCCGCGGTCGCCGTGATCGGCTTTTCGACCAGCACGTGGACGCCGGCCTGAAGGAACTCGCGCGCGACCGGGTGATGCAGCGCAGTCGGCGTCGCGATGCTGACCGCGTCGACGCGGCCCAGCAGCTCGCGATGGTCCACAAATCCGGGGACGCCGAGCTCGGCCCGCAGGCGCTCGCGCGCGTCGGCCGATGGGTCGGCGATGCCGACGAGCTCGCAGTTCGCGAGCGCGGCGTATTTCTGTGCGTGGAAGCGGCCGAGGTAGCCGGCGCCGACGACGGCGCAGCGCAGTCGCGTCATGTGGGCGCCAGTATAGCCGCGCGGGCGCGCGGCTTGCCCCGGCCGGGCCTGCGCCGCACACTGTCCGCGATGGCCTGGCACGACCCCATCCGGAACTGGTACGCGGGCTCTCGCCCGCCTGGCGGCGCGAGCTTGCGGATCGCCGCCCTCTGGCTCGGCTTCGGCCTCGTCGTCATGCCCTTCCTCATCTATCTGGCGGGCTTCCTGACGCTCGGCCCCTACGAGGGCGGCCTGCTCGCCTTCCTCGGCTCGCTGCTCGCGGCCTCTTCACGCTGACCCCGACCGCGTGGCTCCTGGTGCTCGGCCCCTACCTGCTGTTCACGGCCTTGCGCCTGCTGACCCGCCCGATGCGGCGGACCGGCTGATCGCCTACTCTCCTCGGCTGCGCGGCGTTTCGCGCTCTTCTCGCGCACCGGCGCGGAACTCGTTGCCCGCGCGCCATTCCGGCCAGGTCTTCTCGTTGGCGACGCGCGCGCCGACTTCGAACAGGAGGCGCAGGTCCTCGATCGTGCCGCTGACGTCCCAGGACTCGGAATACTCGTCGCCGGGCTTGTGGTAACGCTTCGTTTCGTAGTCCTCCAGCAGCGCCTTGCCCGTGCCCGCGGGACGATCGCGGAGGTTCGTGCCTGACTTGATGTAGAGGGAGGGCACGCTGGCTTTCGCGAAATTGAACTGGTCGGAGCGGTAGAAGCGGCCCGCCTCGGAGCGCTGGTCGGGCGTCAGCGTGCGGCCCTGGGACTTCGCGGCCGTGGCGAGCAGGTCCTCGAGGTCGGACGCGCCGTACCCGACGACCTCGACGTCCTTCGCCCGCCCGAGCGGATGCAAGGCGTCGATGTTGATCAGCGGCCGCGGTCTTGGCGAGCGGCACCAGCGGATGCTCGACGTAGTACTCCGGAACCGAGCAGCCCGGATTCTTCCGGCGGTGACGGCGATGAAAAGGACCGGAGCGCGACGCCCCGGGCAGCATGTCGCGATAGGCGCGCGCAATCGTCAGGATCCCCGCGACGCCGCTCGCATTGTCCACTGCGCCGTTGTAGACGCGGTCGCCTCCGGATTGTCGTCGAGGCCGAGGTGGTCCCAGTGCGCCATGTAGATGACGTACTCGTCGGGGCGATCCTTGCCCTCCATGGACCCCACGATGTTGGGCGAACGCTTGTGCCGGACCGCGTTCCCGACGCCGCCCGTCGCGGTGACGCCGAGCGGAACGGGCTTGAAGCCGCGCTTCACCGCCGCCGACTTCAGTGCGTCGAAGTCCTGGCCGGCGAGCTCCATGAGCTGGCGCGCGCGCGCCTCGGTGATCCAGCCCTCGAGCGCCGTGCGGCCGGAATTGCCGTCCTCGCGGTCGAGGTAGAACTGCGGGCCCGGACCAGCTGTTCTTCACGACGCCCCAGTCGTAGGACGCGGGCGCCGTCTCGTGGACGATGATCGCCGCCGCCGCGCCCCGGCGCGAGGCCTCTTCGAACTTGTAGGTCCAGCGGCCGTGGTAGGTCATCGCCTTGCCGCGGAACAGCGACTCCTCGCCAGTGACGAACCCGGGTCGTTCACGAGGATCAGCGCCGTCTTGCCGCGCATGTCGATGCCGGCGTAGTCGTTCCAGCCGTATTCGGGCGCGTTGATCGCCGTAGCCGACGAACACGACTTCGCTGCCCGCGACGGACGCCGAGGCTCGCGCGCGGCGTGAACCGAGCACCATGTCGTCGCCGTAGGCGAGCGATCATCCCGCCCGCGCCCTTGTTGAACGACAGCGTCTGGCCGCTGCCCGTGATCTCGAGGAGCGCGACGTCCTGCCGGTAGTCGCCGCCCGCGGCCGGCTGCAGGCCGAGTTCCAGGAATTCCTTCTCGACGTATTCGCGGGTCATCTGCTCGCCCTTCGAGCCGGGCGAGCGCCCTCGAAAGTCGTCGGCGGAGAGCGCGACGACATGTGCGCGGTAGGCCGAGCCGTTGATCGCCTCCGGCAGCCTTGCGGAGCATCTTGTCGTCGCGCGTTGAAGGCGCCGAGCAGCGCCGCGAGGGCGGCCGGAATGAACAGCAGCCGGAGTCCCTTGTCCAATCGCATCATGTCATCCCCGGGCCAGGCGCCCGCAGGCCAGTAATACCAGGCGATCGCGGCAAGCAGCGAGCCACATGGCGCTCTGCGCAAACCAGCGCCAGTGACGCTCGCGCTGATAGTCCTACGAAGGCAGCGCGCAGCCGCGGACCGCCAGGATGCCGAAAGGCCGGCCGATGCCAGAAGCCCCGCGTATTCCTCGCCGATCGCCGGGCTGCCCACGGGCCGTAAAGGCGAATACGATGGCCACCATCACTGAGGACCAGCGCGATGGAGGCGGCGGAGCCCAGGACGACGCCCGTCAGGAAGCCCAATGGCCGCATTCGTGCATCCCTTTGCCGGGGCGTGAAGCCGGTACCTGATACCGCGCCCGCCCGCCCATAGCCTGTCTCCGACCGGTTGAGGCCCCAGCAGGGCCGAGGAGCAGTGTAACAGCCCATGGCACCCTGGCTCAGAGCGCCGACTTCGTCAAAGCTCCGGCGTGGCGATCGCCTGCGCGGTCGTCGCGGGCATTTTCACGCTGGCCGGCTCGGGCACCGAGCGAACTGCGCTCGCGCCCGCCATCTCGCCGGCTGTCGCCTCCTCCGGCGAGCTGGTCCCGAGCGAGCGCCACCGGCGCGTCATGCGCCTCGTCTCCGAGGTGGTCGAGCGCACAGCACTATCGCCAGACGCCGCTCGACGACTCCGATGTCGTCGCAGATCTTCGAAGCAGCGTACCTCGAGGCGCTCGACGGCAACAAGAGCTACCTGCTGGCCTCCGACATCGCGGAGTTCGAGCCGCTGCTGGTTACCAGCTCGACGACGCGATCGAGAAGGCCGACGCCAGGCCCCGCATTCCAGATCTTCACGCGTTTCCAGCAGCGCAACCGCGAGGTGCTGCATCTACGCGCTGCATGCCTCGACACCGAGCCCGACTTCACGCTCGACGAGTCCTTCCGCTTCGACCGCACGGATGCCGGGTTGGCCGGCGTCGTCGGACGAGCTCCACGAGCTCTGGCGCAAGCGACGTCAAGAACGACGCCCTGTCACTCGTCGCTCGCCGGCAAGACCTGGCCGGAGTGCGCGCGACGTGCTTACGCAAGCGCTATGAGCGCGTCGGCAAGCGCATCGAGCAGATCACCGCCGGACGACGTGTTCGAGACGTTCATGAACGCCTACTCGCACGCGTCCACCGACCCTGCATTCCAACTCCACCTGTGCCGCCGCGCAATTCCGAGAATACAACATCGCGATGAGCCCTCTACTACGAGGGCATCGGCGCCTCGCTGCAGCTCGTCGACGACTACGTCACGATCATGAACGTCCTGCCGGGCGGCTCCGCGGCGGCCTCGACCGGACGATCAAGGTCGGCGATCGCATCACGGCCGCTCGGCCAGGGCGAGAACTGGCGGCGTTCACCGACGTCGTCGGCTGGCGCCTCGACGACGTCGTGCAGCTGATCCGCGGCCCGGAAAACACCGTTCGTGCGGCTGCAGATCCTGCCGGCCTCGGCCTCGCCGGGATCGCCGGAGGGGCATCTCGCGCTTAAGCGCGCGAAGATCACGCTCGAGGTCGCAGGCGGCGCAAGAAGGAGGTCCACACGCTGCACCGCGGCGACAGAGGATCTGAAGGTCGGCGTCATCGAGGTGCCGAGCTTCTACCAGGACTTCCAGGCACGCACGAAAGGCGACGCCGACTACCGCAGCACGACGCGCGACGTGCACCGCCTGATCTGACGAGCTCAAGGCCGGAGAAGATCGACTCGCTGGTCATTGACCTGCGCGACAACGGCGGCGGCCACCCGTCCGAGGCGACGAGCCTGGTCGGGCTCTTCGTCGAGCGCGGCCCGGTCGTCCAGCTGCGCGAGTCGAACGGCCGCATCGAAGTGCTCGACGATCCCGAGCCGGGCGCCGCCTGGGAAGGCCGCTCGTCGTCCTCGTCAACCGCGCTGAGCGCATCTCGCGTCGGAGATCTTCGCGGGCGCAATCCAGGACTACCAGCGCGGCCTGGTCGCTCGGCCAGCCAGACCTCTCGGCAAGGGTTCGGTGCAGAACCTCTTACCCGCTCGACCGCCTACGCGCGCTCGGGCCGAACGCCGGCTTCGGCCAGCTCACGGTGACCATCGGCAGTACTACCGCGTCACGGGCGACAGCACGCAGCACATCGCGGCGTCGAGCCGGACATCACCCTCCCCTCGCTCCTCAACACCGACGACAGCGGCGAGCACGCCGCGAGCGCGTTGCCCTGGGACCGCATCAACGCCGCGCACTACACGCCGGAACCCGCGGAACTGCCGGTCGTGTCGATCATCTCGCGCGAGCACGAAGAGCGCGTTGCGCACTGACCCGGACATCGTCGCCGCTGCAGGGCGACGTCGACGAGCTGGCGCACCTGCGCAGCCAGCGCGACCTGTCGCTGAACCTCGAGAAACGCCGCGCCGAGCGCGACGCCATCGACGCCGAGCGCCTCAAGCGCGAAAATGCGCGCCGGGCGGCTCGGGGACTCGAGCCGCTCGCGAATATCAGTGCACTGAATGATGCCGAGGCACCGGATGCCGTCCTGGATGAGGCCGTCGAAATCGCAGCGGACGCGGTTCAGCTCCCAAAGCTCCAGGAACCGGCCCGCCTCAGCTGATTCCCGCCCGATTCTCGCGTTTTCCCAGCTGAATTGAGTGACTTAGGTCATTCTGGGTTCATTTAGTGTTATACCTGACTACAACCACTAAGGAACCGTAACATAGCGCCACCTGACCGCCTGGAGCCGACCGCGATGCGCACCGAAACCCCGAGTTTTTCCCGCTCTTTGCAAGGCCCGACCGGTTGCTCCTCGTCGCCGCCGTGCGTGCTCGCAGCCGCGCTCACGCGCTGGCCGCCTGCGACAGCGCCAACGGCGACAACGCCAAGGAAGGCAAGGAAGAGGTGCCGGCGGTGCCGGTCGAAGTGGCGACCACGCAGCGCGCGCGAGATGGCAGCGCATCGTACACCGGAACTGCGCCCGGTCGAGTCGGACCGCAAGGCCCTCGTGATTGCCGAAGGTCCAGGGCGAGATCCGCCAGGTGCTCGCTGACGAAGGCCAGCGCGTGCGCGCCGGACAGCTGCTCGCCCGCCTCGACGGCGACAAGCTGCGCCTCGAGGTGGCGCTGAACGAGGCGACCCATGAACAGCTCGATCGCGACTACAAGCGCAACCTCGGAGCTGCAGCAGAAGGGTCTCGTGAGTGCGGTCTCGCTCGACAACCCCGAGCTACTGGCTCGATGCCGCCAAGGCCAACTTGGGAACTCGCCCGGTTGCAGCTTTCCTATTGCGACATCCGCTCGCCGATCGACGGCACGGTCAGCGCAGCGGCTCGACGTCGTGAAGGTCGAAACACCGTGACGCCCGTCGGCGGCGTCATCGAGAGCGGCAGCAAAGCTCGCTGTTCGTGGTCGAGGACCTCGACACGCTGATGCTGCGCGTCAACGTGCCGGAGCGCGAACTCGCAAAGCTCGTGGTCGGCCAGCCGGCGCAGCTCGAGCTTCGACGCGGTGCCGGGCCACTGCTTTTCCTGGGCACGATCTCCGCTGATCAGCAATACGTAATTGAACGTGGGGCATAT
>ERZ1370068.7744-contig-6642_pt1 | contig 69385 bp, 107 predicted proteins | sample MGYA00561227_ERZ1370068 | MGnify/ENA primary metagenome ERZ1370068 (study PRJEB38410, sample SAMEA6850437) | metagenome | study: Metagenomic assessment of the ecological functions of the soil: analysis of the soil microbiota associated with the...
TATTACGTATTGCTCAGCGCGGAGCACGATCGCGGTCGGAGCCAGTGGTCCGACGTGGGCGTTCGTCGACGCGCTGGAGCCGACGGGGGCGCGGTGCGCGTCGTCGACCCACGGAAGACGAAGCTCAAGGCCGGGTTCGCGGCGAAGACCGATCGGCTCGATGCCCGGCGGCTCGCGGATGCGCTCCGGCGGGAAAGCGTCGTCAGCATCTACATTCCGCCGCCGGCGATCCGCGAACTGCGCGAGGTGTGCCGAGGGCGGCATCAGCTGGTGCGGTTGCGCACGCGTGGCGCAGATGATCCGCGCGTCGCTGTTCGCTGGGATGCCGGCGAGCCGCCCGGCACGCGGCGTTACGCCCCGCGGGCGCTCGCGGCTGGCCGCCGCCCAGCCGCCGCCCGACGCGGACCGCACGCTGCGGCGTCTCGAGCGCCTGTATCAGGCGATCCACGTGGACGCGCAGGCGGCCGATGCGGAGGTGCGAGGACGATCCGCCGACGATCCCATTGCCGTGGCCTTGACCGAGCTGGTCGGGATCGGTCCGGTGATGGCATTGACGATCCGCGCGGAGATCGGCGACATCGCACGGTTCACGCGCGGGGCCGCTTTGGCGTGTTATGCCGGCCTCGTGCCGCGCGTCGACAGCAGCGCTGATCGCGTCTATCGCGGTCGCATCACCCGCGACGGCTCGCCGTGGCTGCGCTGGGCGCTGGTCGAAATGGCGCGGCACGCGATCAAACGGCAGGACGCGGTGGCCGGTGGGCGCGCCGCCTGGCCGTGCGGAAGGGACTCGACAAGGCCCGCGTCGCGCTGGCGGGCGTGCCAGTGCGACCAGGTCGTCACGACCTCCGGCGACGACCGTGAAGCCGATGACGTCCTCTCCACGTCGGAGGGTCGCGAGACCGTCATGATGCCGGCCGTGGCCTGCGAGCGTCGAACTCTGAATGTGCCGCACGTGGGCCAATCCTGAGATTGAGCGCGCCGACACGTGACGCGCTCGGATAGATGCATGGCAGACGTCAGGCGCCCGGAGCCGGTGTGGAAGAGCAGACTCGATCGGTCGGTGATACCTGCCCGCTGCGCGCGCCCGGATGGCTTGATAAGCCGGGCGCGCCCGCTCACTCCTCGGCGTAGTGTCTCTGATTCGAAGGGCCTCTTTCATAGATGCAGTCTTCCAATCGCACCGCTTTCCTTGATGTGGCGAAGCGTTTCGCCAACGAAAAACGGATTGCCACCGGTGATCTCGCCAACGACCGACCGAGAGATCGGGAGGCGCATCCGGGCCGAGAATCAAGTCAACGAGACCTCGCACGTGAGCCTGATCCAGTCCTCGCAGCGACATTCGGGTCACGGCCGGCTCACGGCGCAGGTCTGCGAGCATCTCGGCGAGTGGATGAACGCGGTCCAGCTCGCCTCGCGATAGGTCCCGATGATGCACAAGGCTGCGCGGTTGGGAGCACGCGTCAGGTGCCGCAGCATCAGCAATGTCGGCTTGTCGGCCCAGTGGAGATCGTCCAGCAGCAGCAAGATCGGACGTGACGCGGATGCGGCAGCCAGAAACCCGGCGACCGCCTCGAAGAGATCGGTAGCGCTGGCTTTCCGCGTTCATGACCACTGGCGGCGGCAGTTCGGGGTGACGCCGAAGCAGCTCAGGCACCAGCTGACCGAGCTCGGCGCCACCCCGGCTGCACCGAGCAGGTGTGCGCAACTCGGCGTCGGGACACACACGCGCGAACCACGTGAGCGCCTCGACAAACGGCTGGGCATGGGATGAGCGCCTCCTCGTCACTGTGTCCCGACCAGGACCGTCGCGCGCTCGTCCGCGCATCCGGCAGCAAAGTTCAGAGAGAGCCGCGTTTTTCCCAATCCCCGCGTCACCGCCCAGCAGCACGCAGCTGGCGGCGTCCGTTCTTGGCCTCCAGCCAGATACGTCCAAGCTGCTCGAGCTCTTTGGCGCGGCCCACGAAGTCGGCGGCTGGCGGAATCTCGAGGATCGGCGGACGCGGCAGCGGATCGCCAACCGCCACCGCCGTACTCCGATGGCGTCCGGTCGCCCTTGAGCAGTCCAGACGCCGTGAGCTCGAGCACCAGGCGAACGTCGGCGGCACGCTGGTAGCGCTGGCTCGGATTCTTCGCAAGACACTCTGGACGATTTCGTGGAGCGGATCGGGAACGTGGGGCCGATAGCGCGGCAGGCGGGTCGCGCAGAATCGAGGAGAAAAGCTCCGCGACGGTTTTGGCCCCGAACGGTCGGCCTCCCACAAGCATTTCGAACAGCAGGACGCCCAGCGCCACACATCCGACAGAGTGTCGGCGGCCGCGCCACGCGACTTGCTCGGGCGCCATCGCATAGGGCGTCCCTACCATTGCCAGTTGTGCGGCGCTCTCCTGCACCAATGTCGTGATGTCTGGCTCCGGGTGCTCGATGCGTCGCGCGAGACCGAAATCGACGATCTTCAATCGTCCGCCCGCGGCAATGATGGCATTGGCGGCCTTGAGATCTCCGGTGCACGACACCTCTGTCGTGGGCGTGAGCGAGCGCATCAGCCGCCTCCGTCCCGTATCTCACCGCGTCCTCGACCGCACGGCGCCCGCACCGATCACAGCGGAGAGCGGTTCACCATCGACGTACTCCATGGCGATGAACGCACGGCCGCCCTCGTCGCCGACCTCGTAGATCGTGCAGATGCTGGGATGGTTCAGCGCCGATGCCGTTCGCGCCTCGCGCAGGATCCTGCCGCGCTCGGCGGGACCGTGCGCCGCGGTCTTCGAGGAGCTTGACCGCTGCGTGGCGCTCGAGAGTCGAATCGTAGGCGAGAAACACCGTGCCGGCGCCACCCTGGCCGAGGGCACGCTCGATCCGATACTTGCCTAACAAGCTACCCGACGTAAGCATCGGCGAGAATTGTAGCGCCGGTGCCGATGGCGGTGGCGACTTCCCGAACCGCAACTATCGGGCGATAGCCGGTTCGATTCGGAGGACGGCGCCCTCGTCTGCGTCCGTCAACAGATAGATGAGCTCGTCGGGCCCCTGCCGCACATCGCGGATCCGTTGACGCAACGGGACGAGTAGCGATTCGCGCCGCAGCTCCTCCATGTTCTCGTTGAACAAGATGCGCTCGAGGTGACCGGTTCCTGGCACTCGCCCGTGCGCATCCCGCCGACGAAGACATCACCCTTCCACTTCGGCAGCCGGTCCCCGTGTGTAGAACATCATTCCAGACACGGCAATCGACGGGACCCAGAACACAACGGGCTGCTCGAACCCTTTTGCCAGAACTGTTCCGACTGCCAGGGACCGGGGTACGTTCTTCCATAGCTCACGATGGGCCAACCGTAGTTGCGACCGGGTCGAATGATGTTGATCTCGTCACCGCCGTTGGGGCCGTTCTCGTTCTCCCCACACCTCGCCGCTTCCCGGATGGACGGCGAGTCCGAGTGAATTCCGGTGGCCGAGCGAAAACACCTCGGGCTTGTAACCCTGACGTCCGACAAACGGATTGTCGCTTGGCACCGTGCCGTCGTCGCGAAGCCGCAGGACTTTGCCGGCATGACTGTTCGGATCCTGAGGGCCGTTGCCTTGGCCTCCACCCGCCGTCATGTAGAGTGTGCCGTCCTGTCCGAATGCGATGCGGGAGGCACCGCCACTCCCTCCGGTGCCCACGAAGACGTCTCGAACGTCTTTCAATTCGGTTCCGGTCCACACGCCACGCGCGAGCGCGACGGTTCCTTGGTCGTTATTGAGTGGCTTGGTGTATGTGAGATAGATGAAGTGGTTCTCCGAAAATTTCGGATGAAGCGCGACGTCCATCAGACCAGCTAACCCGACCGCATCGCACCGCGGGCACGCCGGCAATTGGCTGCGGGTCCAACACACCGTTTCGTACGGCCCGCAACCGGCCGGCCCGTTCCGTGACCAGCATGGTCCCGTCTGGAAGAAATGCCAGGCTCCACGGATGCGCCAGCCCCTTTGCCACGACAACGACCTGGATGTCCTGGCCTTCGGCTGTTTGAAATTCAACGGGCTTGTCCGGCAGCGGAGAGGTGTTTTGATGCCCTGTGGTGCGACTGGAATGTTGTTTCTGAACGGCACTTTTGCTGCGCCGCACCGACCGTCGAGAGCAGGAGCGCAGTCGTCATGAGCCAGCCCAGCCACCTGTGAATCAAAGGACTGTTCGATCTCATATCGACGACCTCCCAAAAGGAAACGGGAACGAGACGAGCCTAGAAAGCCCCTGAGTATAGCTCCGCTTCAGTTTTTGGAGTGGCGTGCGGGAGGCGTCAACAAACCTTCAACCTCTGCACCGTTACGAGCGTTTCTGGTATATCCTCGCCTCCTCAAAAAAGTCTCGCCCGGAGGAGAGGCCCGGATGGACCTGCGAACGGCCGCTTGCTCGTCGATCGCGCTGCTGGCTTTAACGCTGTCGGCGACGTCTCCGGCGGGCCAGCAGCGCTCCAGCGTATCGACGATGAAGGCCTGAAGAACGCGGGCAAGACGGGCGACGACTGGCTGACCTACGGTCTCAATCAGGCGGAAACTCGTTTCAGTCCACTCAAGCAGATCGACACCACCAACGTCCGCCGCCTGGGGCTGGAGTGGTCCTACGACATCCGATCGGGAGGAGGCGGCCAGGAGGCGACGCCTCTGGTTTGGAACGGCACGGTCTACGGGATCACCAACTGGAGCGTTGTGTTCGCCGTGGACGCTCAGCACCGGCAAGGAGCGCTGGCGCTGGGATCCGGAAGTGAACCAGTACCGCCGTGCGCCCGAGAATCTGTTGCGGCGTGGTCAATCGCGGGCTCGCAATCTATCAAGGTCTGATCATCGCTCCCGTGATCGACGGGCGGCTTCAGGCACTCGACGCGGAAACCGGGAAGGTCGTCTGGGAGGCGCGAGTGGCGTTTCCGCAAGACGAATACACGATCACGATGGCGCCGCGGATCGCCAAGGGCAAAGTCATCATCGGAGCGAGCGGCGGCGACCGGCCGACGCGCGGATTCTTCGATGCGTACGATGCCACGACCGGTCGACGCGCGTGGCGCTTCTATACCGTCCCCGGTGATCCGTCGAAGCCATTCGAGAATGCCGCAATGAAGAGGGCGGTCGGAGACCTGGGATCGCGACTGGTGGAAGCTCGGAGGCGGAGGCGCCGTGTGGGACGGCATGGCCTACGACCCGGACGCGCAACTTGTGTACGTCGGGACGGGCAACGCGGAGCCGTGGGCGCAACAGCTCCGCATCGTCGCCGGGCAAGGACAACCTGCGTACGTCTGCTCGATTCTCGCCGTGCACGTCGACACCGGCGAGCTGAAGTGGCACTACCAGGTCGTGCCGGGCGACATCTGGGACTTCGACAGCGTCCAGCATCTGATTCTGGCCGACCTCACGATCGACGGACGCCTGCGCAAAGTGATCATGCAGGCCAACAAGAACGCGTTCTACTACGTGATCGATCGGATCACGGGTCAGTTCATCTCTGCGCAGCCCATTTTCACGAGTCACGTGGGCCAAGGGGATCGATCCAGAAGACCGGACGGCCGATCGTGAATCCCGAGGCCTTCTACGGCACCGAGCCAATCTCGATTTCTGCCCGGCGGCGGCGGCGCGCACAACTGGTCGCCGATGTCGTTCAATCCGATCGCCGGCCTCGCGTACATTCCGACATCGACCTCCAACAGCTGCACCTATGCCGCGGAGCCGTCCTTCAATCCGCAACCCGGCAGAATGACCGGCACGGTTCGTCCGATGCCGACCGCCACGCAGACCTCCTCCACCTGGCGATCGGTCCCGGAGCCGCTGGAGGGACCGCGGGGCGCGCTGGTCGCGTGGGATCCAGTCGCTCAGCAGATGCGCTGGCGGCATGCCAGGCGGCGGCGGCGATCGGCGGTGGAACGTTGACGACTGCCGGCAATCTCGTCTTTCAGACCATCAACGACGGGCGGCTCATCGCGTACAGCGCCGACAGGGCGAGAAGCTGCTGGAAATCCAGACCGGTTTGCGCAGCGGCATGGAGTCCGCCGATGACGTATCGAATCGCGGGCAGACAGCACGATCTCGCTCATGGGCGGAGTCGGCACAGCGGTCACGTTAGGGAACGCCGGGCCGGGAAATACCGAAACACCGTTCTCGCCTAAATTGTTGACGTTTGTCCTCGACGGCGCTGCACCATTGCCGGTCGGCGCTGCGCCGGCGAGCCCAGCAGAAGAGAGACGACCTTCGAGGAGAACAACCGTGCACGTCGAGACCGTGGGGAAACCATTAATAGTGAGGTGAGAGATGCGGCTGATCGTAAGGACCCTGATACTCCTGGCGTCGATCGTTCTCATTCCAACCGTCGTCTCGGCTCAAGCAGTCATCGCAGGTGCGGTGAAGAGATTCGTCCGGCGCTGTGCTGCCGGGCGTGACCGTCGAAGCGGCCAGCCCTGCGCTGATTGAGAAGGTTCGCTCGGCTATCACCGATGGAACCGGGCGAGTACCGCGTTGAAGATCTGCGGCCGGGGACTTACACGGTCACCTTCACCCTGCAGGGTTCAACACGTTCAAGCGGGAAGGCATCGAGCTGACCGGCACGTTCACCGCCACGATCAATGTCGAGCTCAAGGTCGGTTCTCTCTCCGAGACAATCACGGTCACCGGGCGAGTCGCCGGTCGTGGACGTGCAGAGCGCGCGGCGCGAGGTGACGCTGCAACAACGACGTGCTCAAAGGCGATCCCCACCGCTCGGAATTACGGCGCGATGGTCACCGATCGTACCGGGCGTCGAACACCAACTCTGAACGACGTCGTGACGACCACGGCCACCACGCAGTTTCCGATTCACGGCGGGCGCAACAACGAGGGCCGCATGTTGATCGACGGGCTGAACGTCGGGAACCCGCCCGGCGGCAATCAGCCGGCCGCGTACATCGCCGACGTCGGCAACGCCCAGGAAGTCACGTTCACCACGGCCGGCGGACTGGGCGAATCGGAGACGGCAGGACTGGTCGATGAACGTCGTGCCGAAAACCGGCGGGCAACTCGACGACCGGCTCTGTCGCGTACGCCGGCAGCAGGCGAGTGCGCTCCAGTCGGACAACTACACCGACGCTCTGAAAGCCCAGGGCCTGACGACGCCGATTCCGTTGACCAACGTCGTACGACCTCAACGGCGCGGTCGGCGGCCCGATCAAGAAGGACCGCCTCTGGTAGCTTCGTGAACGGGCGCACGCAGGGGCAATAGCAGGGCGATCGCGAACGTCTACTACAACCTGAACGCCGGCGACCCGACCAAGTGGCTGTATGCCCCGGATCTGAACCAACAGGCCTACAACGACCGAAAGTCGGAGAACATCAGCGTGCGTCTCACCTGGCAGGCGTCGCCCCGCAACAAGATCAGCGGGTTCTGGGACGAGCAGGCCAACTGCCGGACGTGCTCGGGTCTGACGACGGGCATCACGGATCCTCCGCGCGTCTCGCCCGAGGCACGCGGCAGTCGGCATGACGAAACCGCTGCGCGTGCCGCAGGTCACGCTGGTCGTCGCCGTTTGACGACCAAGGTTGCTGCTCGACGCCGGCTTGGCGGCGGCATCTACTACGGGTGGGGCGGCTTCGAGCGCGATCCCGAATCCGACACACGACCTGATCAGCGTCGTCGAGCAGTGCGCGGCGGGATGCGCGGCGAACGGTGGTATCCCGGGTCTGGTCTACCGATCGCAGGACTATGGACAGAACCACGCCGGCTCATGCCCCTGGCGTGCGTCTGCGTCGTACGTCACCGGGCGGCAGAGCATCAAGATCGGCTACCAGGGCAACTACATGAGCGACATCCGCACCTGGTCCGATGAACAGCCAGAATCTGCAATTCCGGTTCGAACAACGGCGTGCCCGAACCAGATCACCGAATACATCTCGCCGTGGGTGAACAACGCACAAGGGCGCGTGGCACGCGATCTTCGTGCAGGATCAATACACGGCCGGAAGGATGACTCTTCAGGGAGCGCTTCGCTTCGACCATTCCTCCAGTTGGTACCTCGCAGCAGACGGAAGGACCGACCACGATTCCTCCCGCAAGCCGTCGTGTTTCCGGAAACGCCAGGCGTCACGGGTTACAAAGACATCACGCCGAGGATGGGTCTGGCGTACGACCTGTTCGGAAACGGCCGGACGGCAGTCAAAGTCCAACGTCGGCAAGTACTCTCGAGGGCATGGGCCTTTCGAACAACTGGGCGAACGCCAACCCGACCAACGCGAGTTCCTCTCTCGCCAGGCGTGACCATATTCGGCCCGGCGGGCGTTACACGTGCCTGGACGGATGCCAATAACAACTTCACACCGGACTGTAATCTTCAGGACCCCAATCGCTCAGGATCTTCGAACCTGCGGTGGCGACTTCTGCGCCGCGCTCCAGAACCAGGCCTTCGGCACGCCGACGTTGACCAACAACTTCGACCCCGCTCTCCTGACCGGTTGGGGCGTTCGGTCATCGGACTGGACGTTCGGCGCGTCCGTCCAGCAACAGATCTCCGCACGCTCGTCGATTGAGGTTGCGTATACGCGCCGCTGGTATCGCGGGTTCACTGGTGACGGACAACCTGGCGACGGCGAACTCGGACTGGCAGCAGTACAGCATCACGGCGCCCTCGGATCCACGGCTGCCCTGGCGGAGGCGGGCTACGTCGTCTCTGGACTGTATGACCTCAATCCGGCCATGTTTGGGCAGGTCAACAACTTCATCGAGGCTGGCAGAACAGCACGACTTGGGTGAATGGAAGAACAACTTCAACGGTGTGGACGTCACGCTGAACGTGCGGCTCGAAACGGCTGGACGTTCCAGGGCGGCACGAGCACCGGGCAGGGCTCCGGCGAACAACTGCGCAGTGCGCGCGAATTTACCCGAGCTCAGCGCCAACCTGATTCAGGGGCTTCCCGGCATCAACACCTCGGCGGTCAACACGACGAATCCGTATTGCGACGTCGACTACGGCTGGCTGACACAATTGCGGGCAATCTCGAACTACGTGATTCCGAAGATCGACGTGCAGTTCAGCGGCGTGTTCCAGAGCAAGCCCGGCGCACTGCTCGCAGCCAACTGGGCCGCCCCGGCGTCGGTCAGTGGGAGCCGCTCTCGGCCATGCCCCGGCGGGCAACGTCCCCAACGTGACGATCAACCTCCTACCGCCGGGAGAGATGTACGGCGACCGCCTCAACCAGCTCGACTTCCGGGTGGGCAAGGTGTTGCGGTTCGGTCGGACGCGTACGCTCATCAGCGCCGACCTCTACAACTCGCTGAACTCGAGCGCGGTGCTGACCTACAACAACACATTCGTTCCGGGCGGAACCTGGCTGCAGCCGCAGACGGTTATCACGGGTCGAATAATCAAATTCGCGGCGGAGATTACTTTCTGATGAATTGAATCTGAGGATTTGAGGATCTATGAGGATTTGAGGATTGAGTCTGGCAGAGAACAAGAACAGGAAAAGGAACCGCGATGGATTAGAAGCTCGGAAGGTGGAAGTTGGAAGATCCTGATTTCCTCCTTCTGCCTTCCGAGTTGTGCGATAAGCCCTTAGTCGGCGTACGTAAACCTCAGTCCGGCCCACGAAACATCCAGGAGGTGCCGGAGATGGAACCCGCGGGCGCTCGGTCGTCGGTTGCTCGACTCGCTTGGAGCGTGACCTGCCGTGGCGCCACACAAGCGGGCCCTGCGCTCAGCGCGCCTTCCTCGCCCACCGTACCGTCCCGCTTCTCCCGCAAGCGCGCCCGTCCCAGGCGGCCGCCCGCACGACTCGAACCTGCGCCCGGCAAGCAGGGCGAAGTCAACTCGCGTCGCAAACCTCGGACCGAATCCAGGAAACAGCGGAATGTGAGGTGAAAGATGCGCCCGATCGTGAGGATCCTGACACTCTTGGCGTGCGTCGTTCTCATTCCAACGGTCACTTCAGCGCAGGCGGTCATCGCGGGCACGGTAAAGGACTCATCCGGAGCCGTGCTACCAGGAGTGACGGTTGAAGCAACCAGTCCGGCGCTCATTGAGAAAGTTCGATCGGCGGTCAGCGATGGAACCGGGCAGTATCGCATCGAAGACCTCCGACCCGGTGTCTATGCGATCACCTACACTCTGCAAGGGTTCAACACTTTCAAGCGAGAAGGCATCGAGCTGACTGGCTCGTTCACGGCCACGGTCAACGTCGAGCTCAAGGTCGGCTCGCTCGCTGAGACCGATTACGGTCTCTGGCGAGTCGCCCGTCGTCGACATCCAGAGCGCGCGCCGCGAAGTGACCTTGAGCAACGACGTTCTCAAAGCCATACCGACCGCCCGCAGTTACGGCGCGATGGTCACCGTGGTGCCGGGCGTCAACACCAACTTGAACGATGTCGTCTCGGGAACAGCCACCACGCAGTTTCCCATCCATGGCGGACGCAACAACGAGGGACGCCTGATGATCGACGGGCTGAACATCGGGAACCCGCCCGGCGGCAATCAACCGGCCTCCTACATCGCCGACGTCGGCAACGCCCAGGAAGTCACGTTCACGACGGCTGGCGGGTTGGGTGAATCGGAAACGGCAGGATTGGTCATGAACGTCGTGCCAAAGACCGGCGGCAACTCGACCACGGGCTCCGTCGCTTACTCGGGCTCCGGCGAGGCGCTCCAGTCGGATAACTACACCGACGAGCTGAAAGCTCAGGGGCTGACGACGCCGATTCCGCTGACCAAGGTCTACGACCTCAACGGCGCGGTCGGCGGGCCGATTATGAAGGATCGCATCTGGTGACTTCGTGAACGCCCGCACGCAGGGAAACACGAAGAAGATTGCGAATGTCTATAACAACTTGAACGCCGGCGACGCGACGCAAGTGGCTGTATTCCCGGACCTGAACAATCAGGCCTACAACGACCGAACATCGGAAAACGTGAGCCTGCGCCTCACCTGGCAAGCGACTCCCGCAACAAGATCGGCGGGTTCTGGGACGAACAAGCGAACTGCCGGAAGTGCACGGGACTCACCACCGGCATCACCGATCCGCCTCGGGTGTCGCCCGAAGCGCGCGGCTCCGGCCGGACGAAACCACTCCGCGTGCCGCAGGTCACGTGGTCGTCGCCCTTTACGAACAAGCTGCTGCTCGATGCCGGCTTCGGCGGGATCTACTACGGATGGGGCAATTTCGAGCGCGATCCGAACCCGACACACGACCTGATTAACGTCGTGGAACAATGTCCGGCGGGTTGCGCGGCCAACGGCGGGATTCCAGGACTCGTGTATCGGTCGCAGGATTATGGGAACAATAGGGCCGGTTCGTACAGCTGGCGTGCCTCCGCGGCCTACGTCACGGGACGACAGAGTTTCAAGGTTGGCTACCAGGGGACCTACTTGAGCGATATTCGGACCTGGTCCGACAACACTCAGAACCTTCAGTATCGAGTCGCTAACGGCGTGCCGAATCAGCTCACCGAATACATTTCGCCGTGGGTCAACAACGCGTTGGGGGCGTGGCACGCGGTGTTCGTTCAGGATCAATGGACCGCAGGAAGAGTAACTCTTCAGGGAGCCCTCCGCTTCGATCATTCCTCCAGTTGGTACTCCAGAACAGACGGAAGGGCCATATCGATTCCTTCCGCAATCCATCGTGATTCCAGAAACGAAAGGCGTGAGTGGGTACAGGACATCACCCCGAGAATGGGCGCGGCTTACGACCTGTTCGGGAACGGCCGCACCGCGGTCAAGGCGAACCTGGGCAAGTATCTCGAGGGCCAGGGCAATTCGAATAACTGGGCGAACGCGAACCCCACCCTGCGATTCCCTGTGTCGCCAGGCGTGACCGTGTTCGGCCCGCCGGGAGTCACTCGTACCTGGACCGACCGGAACAGTGATTTCAAAGTCGATTGTGATCTGTTGAACCCCAATGCTCAATCGACCACAGTGGACTTCTGCGGCGCGCTCCAAAACCAGGCCTTCGGCACGCCGACATTCACCAGGAACTTCGACCCGGCGCTCTTGACAGGCTGGGGCGTGCGGGCGTCGGACTGGACGCTCGGCGCGTCGGTCCAGCAACAGATCACCGCGCGCTCCTCGGTTGAGATCTGCCTACACACGCCGCTGGTATCGCTGGGTTCACCGTGATCGACAACTTGGCGGCCTCGAACTCCGAGTATCAGCAGTACAGCATCACCGCGCCGCTGGATCCGCGGCTCCCCGGTGGAGGCGAAGTACGTCGTCTCCGGACTGTACGACATCAGTCCGACCAGGTTTGGACAGGTCGATGAGCTCGTCGAGGACTCCGCGCAGCACGATCTGGGGAACTGGAAGAACAACTTCAACGGCGTCGATGTCACGTTGAACGTGCGCCTGAGAAACGGCTGGACGTTCCAGGGCGGCACGAGCACCGGCCAGGGCTCCGGCGACAACTGCGAAGTGCGTGCCAATCTGCCAGAGCTCAGCGTCGAACCTGATTCAGGGACTCCCGGGCATCAACACGTCGCCGGTCAACACGACGAATCCGTATTGCAGCGTCGACTACGGATGGCTGACGCAATTCCGGGCTTTGTCGAACTACGTGATTCCGAAAATCGACGTCCAGTTCAGCGGCGTGTTCCAGAGCAAGCCCGGTGCACTGCTCGCCGCCAACTGGGCCGCCCCTGGCCTCGGTCGTCGCCAGCAGGCGCTCGGCCGCGCTCCGGCGGGCAATCCTGCCAACGTGACGATCAACCTCCTGGCGCCGGGAGAGATGTATGGTGACCGACTCAACCAGCTCGATTTCCGCGCCGGCAAGGTGCTCAGGTTCGGCCGCACGCGGACGCTGATCAGCGCCGACCTCTACAACGCGCTGAACTCCAGCGCGGTGCTGACGTATAACAATGCATTCGTGCCGAACGGAACCTGGCTGCAGCCGCAGACGGTTCTGACGGGTCGCCTGATCAAGTTTGCGGCGGAGATTACATTCTGATGGACGGAATTATGAGCGTGGTGCCTGCGCAGAGCAGGCAGAGGTCGCAGAGGATTCAACGCGGAGCCGCGAGATCGCAGAGGGCTCTAAGCCGCTATGCGTTCTTCGCGGGCTCTGCGTTGAAATCGGCAGCTGCAGGCTCTGCCGCCTCGAGGACCTAACGAAGGGATGCTTGTTATGGAATGCGAAAAGGAACTCGCCTCGTTCATTCGAGCGGGCGTCCTGCGACGGCCGACTCAAGCGGTGGGTCACTACTTTGAAGGCACGCGGGCCTCGTGCGCGCTCGGCGCGGCCTACGAAGGGATGTACCGGTTGCCTTCCGAGACCGGCCCGTCCAATCCCAGCCGGGACCTGGGTGGTTCTTCGCCTGTCTCGACAACGTGAAGCGGTGTCCGGCCGAGAACTGCAAGAAGAAGCTCTCGCTGGCCGCGCTCATCGTGCATCTGAACGACGATCACCGGTGGTCGCGGGAACAGATTGCTGATTGGGTCGATCATCGATGATTAGAAGATCGATGATCGATGATCTGATTGGCCACAATGGCTCGAATGAAATCATCGATCATCGTTCAAGAAATCATCGATTCGAGAGAGCCCGCTCAGCGCTTGACCGGATTGCCGTAGACCTCCAATCCTCCCGACGTTGACGAACCCGCCCCAGCCGTGTCCTGCTGCCGGGCGTCACATCGGCGAACCCCACCTCATCGACCCTGCTCAAGTCGGGCTTTCGACCCAGAACCCGCGCGTCACGACTCTCGAGATGTCGAGGGCGAACCAGCGGACCGAGGCAATCGAGAATTCGCCCTCGAGAAGCAGAGTCGAGTTCGTGGACGCCCGCCCGTCCTCGTGGTCGCCGATGAGCCACGTCCCATCCGCAAGCTTGATCACCGGACGAACGGTGTGAAAACCAGAGACTCTCGTCACCCATCGGATTCTCGCCAGGCCAGTGAGATCGACGTAGTTGTTCTCGTCGCGCAGCGTGGCACGCAACCGGCGTCATGCAGACGCCGGTCCACAAGTTGGGCGGATCGGTCGGGCTGCCCTGCGGAACTTGAGTCGGCGGCGGGTTCTGATTGAACCCAGCCGACTGAATGCACGACGGCCCGCCCCAGTCCGATGGCCGCGATCCGGGAGGCGGATTCTGCGCGTAGGTGGCGATGTTCTTCGCCCCTGGATCGTAGAGCTTGAGCTCGAGATTCTGGATTGGTGACTGCCCCAGCATCGACGCCGTGCTCGGGACCCGTCTGCTTCCACGCCTCGCGAAAGAAAAGGGGGCGGATGGCGAGGCGGTTGCTGCGCGGCTATCACACCTCGCCACGCCGAAAATGACGAAAAGAAAGACCGGAATGATTCGTTTCATGACCGTTCTCTGACGAGGCTGCCGGCCGCTAGCGGCGGCGTCCTCTTCTGGACGAACCGCGCGTCTTTGCTTTACGGGCGCTCTTCGCCTTACCTTTCGATTTCTTGGCGCCTTTGGTTTCGATTTCGCCGCCGCGCGCAGCTAGCCGCTTTCTTGGCCCGGCTTCGCCTTCGCCGCCCGCTTCACCTTTGCCGGCTTCGACGCGGCGGCGGCGTTGGCTCGCCGCGGCGGACTTCACCGAGTGAACGGCAAACACCGCGCCTTTGCAAGTCCATTCCCTGCGCGATCCAGTCGCCACCGGGCACTTCCATCGGACCGTTGATGACCTTGCCGCCCTGTTTCTTGACGCTCGCGGCCGTCTTCTTGGAATCCGGAACCTTGATGTACGCGGCAAGCCATGACGGTGGACCCGGCATCTGGGCCGGTTTGGTGAAGATGCCCCCGGCCGGCTGCCCTGCCCAGCCGAACATCTGATAGGTGCCCATCCCTGGTCCCATGTCCAGTGGAGCTCGTGGCCTCCCAGCCGAAGAGTTGCTGGTAGAACGCGAGCGCCGCTCGCTGGTCGGTCGTCGCCAGTTCGTGCCAGGAGAAGCCGCTCGGGGAGCAGCTGATGTATCGCTTGGCGCGGGCGTGAAGGCGGCAAAGACGGCGCCTTGCGGATCCTGAATCAGTGCCCATCGTCCGATTTTGGAATGTCATTCGGCTCCCTGAGAATCTTCCCGCCAAGCGATTCTGGCCTGTTGTGCGGTCGCGTCGACGTCAGGCGTGCCGACGTAGGTGAGCCAGTTCCAGGGGCGCACCCATCGCCTTCGCGTCTGCTGGCAGTGTCATGGAGTCCCGCCGTCGGGCGACCGCCCGACGTGAACATGGTGTAGGAGGGATCTTGATCCCAGCCCTGCGTCTTCCAGCCGATGACCTTCGTGAAGAAGCCGGCCGCCGACTTCGTATCCGTGGTCATGAGCTCGTGCCAGACAAAGCGACCGCGAACCGTTGGATCAGCCATTCTCGAACCTCCAGTGACGACTCGTTAGGATTCGTCAGGATAATGAAAGGTGCCGCGCTCTCTTTCGGCGGCCGGCGCAGATTATAGTCCCGCGCGTTCGCGACGCACAGGAATCATGCGCCGCTGACGAGGTCGAGGAACCGCCACGTCTGCCCTTCGGCCAGACCCAGGAGATCCCGGCCGGCGGCGCGGTAAACAGGCGGTGCAGAGGTCACGTGCTGAGTTCCGGCGTGCATGTCGCGGAAGAGGCGTTGAAGTGTTCCGGCGCGTAAGGCACTCGTTCCGGCAGCCTGTACACGAACGCGGCGATCTCCTGAGCCGACCACGTCACGTTCGCGACCGCCAGCCTGATGAGGGTGTGCTGGCGTGCGGACAGCCGCCCGCCTCTGTCGAGCGTGTTTTGACGTCGCCCCACGTTCTCATAAACCAGTGCACGGGCAGAGCGATACGTGGCTTCGGCCTTGGCGAAGTCCTCCTGAAACCCGTCGCTGTCGGCTAGAGTGCCAGCACGTCCGGCCTTGGCGCGGACGCTCTTGCCGAGCTCTGTCGAGCATTCGACGACCGATGCCACACGCCCACGAGGAGTGGCACATCTCTGCAAAGCCAATCACACCAATCGTGTAAAGGCTGCCGCCGCGCTTTGGCGTCTCGAGCAGGGCAAAGTGGGTTATGCGAGTCTGGAACGAAGACGGAATCGATCACATAGTCGATGCTGCCGGTGCCGGCGGAGACCAAGGACATCCCAGTTCTCGACGAGCTTCGCCTGGCCGACCGGAAGAACGAAGATCCGCGGTCTCTCCGGTCCCCTCGATGACACCCAGGGTGTGGATGTGCGTGCCGTGCTTGATGCCCGAGGCGAAGCTCCATGAACCGCTCAACAGGAAGCCGCCGTCTTTGGGAACGGCAGTGCCGGGCCGGGTTCCCTGGCCGGCGATGACCGGCAGCCGGTCGCCTTTGAAAAGTTCCTCGACGGCAGCGTCGCCGAGAAAGGCCGCACCGGTTCCGATGGCCAGCGCCGATGCCATCAGCACCCAACCCGCCGAAGGGTCACCATACGAAAGGTTCTCGATCGCGCCGATCGACGACACCGGGTCGAGCTCGGCGCCATCGCGAACCGAACGAGGGACCCACATTCCATACAGGCCCTCGCGGTGAAGGGCCTGACGACAGGCTCGGCAAGCCGTCCGTCTCGTCACCGAACTCGGCATGCGTGTCGGCCAAAGTCGCCACGGCCTTCGCCCGCTCGGCCACAGATCGAATCCTGCTGCCACGCTGCCAGTCTTCGTCATCTCACCCTCATGCTCGTAAGAGCATCGATCTTCCGGCTGAAGCCGGAAGCCACGCACTCTGCCGCTTCTCACCTTGCGCGCAAACCAGGATCAAAGCAGCCGAGATCGTCTCGCAGAGCTGCTGAATGGGGGCCTTCGCGTGGCCTTACTACATCACACAGCCACGCGAAGACTCACGAACCGTCGTACGAACCGGGATCGACCTACGGCGTGAGTGATGCGGTGTAGGCACCGATCGCCAGCAGGTCCTCGTTCGTCAACTTGGCAACCACCGGCATCATCAGCTCGGTCCACACGCCCTTTCGCGCGCTCTGCTGCATGTCGTAGAGCTGGCGAACCGTGTAGCTCGGCGACCGTCCGGCGAGACCGGGAACGGGCCCCAGTCCCTTTGAGATCCGCGCCGTGGCAAACGGCGCATTGAGTGGTCTCTCCCGCTGCCGCCGTTCTTGACCAGCGCTTCGCCTTTCTTGATGCTACCTACGGGGACGTACGCAGTGAATCCCGAACGCGGATCGCGGAGAGCCTCGGTATGCTCGACGTTGTCCGGCGTCTCGATGATGCGGTCGCCAATCGACTCTGCCTCGTTCCTCGAGCTTGAGGAACATGCCGCCCTGCATGCGCGTCTTCGGGACCATGCTCGGCTTCGACCACCTTGATCCACGGCGTCCACTTCATCGCCCCGAAATATTCTGCCGCTGCCTTCAGTTCCTCGTCGGTCATCCCTTTGGCGATGGTGATCATCATGTTCGTATTGGCCTTTCGGGCTCGGCGCTCTTTCGCGCGCCGCTTCGAAAGTCGGCCATGGTCTGCAGGAAGTACGACACGGGCAGACCCGACACCCCCGCGTTCTCCGGACGGCCTTTGCCGTTCGGGTAGTGGCACAGACTGCACGCTCGCACATCCGGTCGGCGCCCGTGGGCCACGATGTCCGGCATGGCTGGATGATCGCCGGGATACCAGTCAGCCGGACCGAACGCGTCCCGGATTTGGGTCAGCGTGAACTTGCCGCTGCTCCCAGTCAGGGTCTTGAGCGCTCCATCGTCGGCGCCGGCGGCGCCGGCGTGGTGCCTGGTGGCGGAGCGGGCGGGATGTCGTACGCCCACGCTGGAGGAGGATCGCCGGCCGCCCGCAGGACTCCTGCAGCAACCAGCGGGACGAGAGCAAGAAGCACAGCACAGAGTCGCCCCATAAGTCAGCTCCCTTCGAGGCTTCTATACACCTGACCGACGAATGGAGCAATAAAGGGGCCAGCGAAGAGGTTTTACCCAGTGGGCTCCCGCAAAGGCCAGAGAACCGATTCGGGCAGCGGTGTCTGGATCCCGGTCGGGCGATCGATTGCCCGGAGGCCGTTGATACGCGATCATGGCCGCCTCGCGATCGAAGTCCGTTGGCTCGGGGCCAATGACCGGATTCATGATGGATGTATGGGACGTGACGCGCCGATAGCCGAGCGCATGTCCCAACTCGTGGTAGCGAAGCAGGCGCCGGCGGTTGTCGTTGTGGATCGAAGGGCTCGTCGAGAAACACGACCCCGCCGTTCACCGCACCGTCCGACTGCTCGAACCACGTGGCGAGGCCTATCGTGCCGTCCATCGTCGGCATGCTGTAGTAGCGTCCGACGACGATCTTTTCCGGGCCGCTTCACTGAAACCAGATCTCCGGCAGCGGGACGTTCGGAGCGTCGTTGATTCAAAAGCGGTGTATGTTCCGCCGCTGAGAAGAGTCAAGGCTTCGGTCAGGTGCGACGCCAGGCTCTGATGCCTCGACATCGGTCATCTTGTCGTTTGTCGCGGACGAAGCCATCATCGACGCTGTCGGAGTAGTGCATCACCGGCACAATCACCACGAGCGACGGCCTGGTGGTCCATCGCTGGAGCCGTTCGTTCGTCGAGCGTAGCGAGCTGATCGAAAGCGGTCAGGTCAAACGCCGCCGGAATGAGCGAGAGCCTGGCGTTTGCCGTCTGGGTGCGTCGACCGTCGTCCGCGCTGGACGATGGTGGCGCCGCGCACCATCGCTGAGTATTTGCCCGAGTACTGACGTCGGCTTGAAACCCGCCGCTGCCATCGGTCGTGATCGGCTGTCCGGTTCCGACCTGCACCGACACGCCCACTTCCGCGGCGCCATCGATCACGCTGACGGCGCGTCCTCGAACGAAGCTCGCGCCGCCCGATGGCGGAGTCGGCGGAGGCCGGCGTCGACGGTTTGTCGTCGCCAGAATTCACGACCAGGAAGCCAGAAGAACTCAGAACGAGACACCGGCTCGAGAAGCGTGCCATCTGCACGAGTGACGCGCTGCAAGCCGTGTGCTGTCAGGTCGGTGAGCAAACATCGATGGTCGGCGCCGGGTCGGGTCGAGCGCGGTGTTACCAAATCGAAACGGCAGTTGCGAGGCTGTAATTGGTAGCTTCCGGCTTAAGCCGGAAGCCACAGGCGAAGCAGTAGCGGCGTAATTGTGGCTTCCGGCTTAGCCGGAAGCCACAGCCCTTTGGGCCTGCCTTAATTCGAACACGACTGGCCGGGAAGTCGACGTATTGGCGCACGAGATTTTCGATGAGCGGCCTTTCCGTGAGTGCTTTGGTGAGCGGTACAGGCCACTTGACGGTCAACGTTGCCGCGAGAGCGTCTGGGTCGTTGGAACCGGCCGCCTCCACAAAGCCGAGCCGGACGGCATCTCGATCGATTTTCACGCTTTTGACGATCAATCTGGCGCCGGCATCGTAGCGAGTCAGCAACAAGGCTTCCAACTTCCGATACGAGCGAACATCAAGTCCATCTCCCAAGTATTCCGCATTCACGGCTTCGAGAATCTTCTGCGGGTCCCGCTGGATCACTTCGTCGCGGCCCTGCCGGCCGTCGAATTGGAAATACACGCCCTGGTTCGGCGTCACGACGGTCAGCCCGTCCCGTCTCGCGCCGTGAGTGTTCCCGAGGCGCCCTCTTTCGTTGTACTACGAGCGCAAAAAGCGTGCGCTTGACGACGACGTCTTGACCTTCCCAGCTCTTGACGAAGGCCTGCTGCGGACTGTCGGCGGCGAGTTCGACGACGGTTATCGAGGCAAGGGCGACGACCGATGCGGCGAGTCGGCGGGCCAAGCGGCTCATAGCAATCTCCCGGAGGCCTCAGGAGGCACGACCCCTAATTTCAGCTATCGGTATGAGTGAGCCGGCTCGACCAGACCTTGACTTCAGGCGCGAGGACGCTCGAGCGCCGGGCGATCCCATCGGGCGAGAGTGGACGCTCGTTCGTACGTGCTGTCCACGAACGACCGGATGGCGCTCTCGGCCGACGCGGCCTGGCGAACGGCCTCGTATGGAAGGATGAACTCGCCGAGGCTCCTTATGATAGAAAGCAGCGTCTGGCTGCACCTTCGCCTCCTTCAAGCCAGCCGGCTCGGGAACGGCGTAGCGCATAGAAGGCTGGTTCCTGCGTGGCGTTACCCAGCCAGAAACCGTGACTGATCACTTCGTGCGAGTACGCTTCGCGCATGAATGCAGGCCCTTCGCGCGGCGGTGCAAGCCGGCCTGAAAAGCGCGTCACGGCAAGATCGAAGGCTCCCCAGAAAAAGTGCGTCGGGCTGCATTTGCCCACGAAATCGCACCGCGACCCGGTGAATATCCGCTCGATTTGCGCCAGGACGCGCCAGACGCGATTGGCCCAGGCGGGATCGTACGAATGATGGACCGTGTCGTTCTCGAAGCGGATTGGCGACGGGATTTCGACCGGCATCGACCAGATCTTCACAGGCAACCCCATCGATTGCAGGGTCGCCATGACCTCACGATAGAAATCGGCGACGGTTCGTGGCACCAGCTTCACTGAGCGAACGTCCCCGTCGCGACGTGCGGATAACCAGTTGATGATCGACGAAATCGAACTCGAGCGTGAACGTTCGGGTGCCGTGCGGGAGCGGGCGTGTGGAGAGGCCTCGAGCCGTGACCTGAAGGGCGATAGCCCAGGAGTGGTTGAGCGGCGGGGCTTGAGCCAGCGCCACCTTCCCTACCACCTGCAGCCACATGTGAAGGGTCTCGTAGGTGTCTTTCCAGAGCTCGAACCTCAAGTCGGGCCAGAGTTCGTTCACTTCAGATCCCAAATCCTCAAATCCTCACATTCTCAAATCTTCAAATTTGAACTGGTCATCTCGCGCGGTTCGACATCCCTTCCTCCCAATTGCTCCAGCCCGACAGCATTCCGTAGGGCACCTGCTCGAGCAACGCCTCCACGCGCCGGATCTTTCCTTTTTCGATGCGGAATATCTCAGCGATTTCCACGTCCATGGACTGGTCGGTCCGGTCGTGATGTCGCGCCCGTCGGCCAGCTTGAACGTGCGATATTTGCCAGCCGCGTGGTCGAAGAAAACGAAGCTGAACACCAGACCGCGCTCGACGTCGACGGCCACGTATCGCCGGTCTCGAATTCGCGTGACGAAATTGAAGTAGCCGCTCTCGAATGCTTCCTTACAGCTCATCGTCGCCGGATTGATCGGTGAAGCCTGAGCGCCGCCGAATCCAGACCCCATGCGGAAGTCCGGGTTGTTCGTCGTCCGAACGCCGTCCTCCAGGCGGTCGCAATCTTCGGCGAACGGGTACAGCCCTTTGCCGTCGTTCTTCTCCAGACCGGAGAGTACATGTTGGCAACCTTGATCAGCTCTTCGCGCGTCGCACTGATCGGCCGGCGCAATCTCGGTCGTAAAGAGCTCGTTGGGCTTGCCCAACTTCTCGAGCTCGGCTCCAGCCTTTGTGTTGTTCAATCCGCCCCGCACGACGAACGTCTCGATCTCGGCAACCTGCCTGTTGACGACCTTCAGACGAATCGCCACGGCAACCGGCACGTCGGCTTCTTTCATGGTGCCCATGAACGCGACCTGTCCCGCCGTGACGTCAGTCACGAAGAGTCGGTCACGATCCCTTCCCGTGGCGGTGTTCCAGAGGCCGTCGCCCAACTCGAGCCGTTGACCGTTCTCGGTGTTTCGCACGGCACGCGCCACGGATAGCTTCGACGGGTCGTGAGCCACCAGGGCGTCCATGCTGGTTGACCAAGCCCTCGAGACACGCACGGTCGCACCGCAGACTCTGGGCGGCCAGGACACACGACAACGCGAGCCCGCACGCTACACAGCACGCCAGTTGCCTTTGAACCATTTACTTGCCAGCCATGTGTGCGAGATCCTTCTCGTTCTCACACACATACTCGATCAGTTCGGTGTCGGGCACCAGATTGTATGGAACGGTCACGGTCCAGGACTTCGTAGTACATTTTCGGGTCGTCTATCGTGATGCCCAGCTCCATGTGGCCGAAGTCAATCCGGCGGAAGCGTTCGATCACGTGCAGCGCATCGCTGTGCGGATGGCCTCCGTCGTCGAGCCAGGTCTGATCGTTGAACCCACTCGAGTCGACGACCAGGGTGTCTCCCTCCCACTTCCCCACCGAGTATCCCATCCATGTCGGTTGCGGATCCTTGGGAAGCGTGCGGCCGTCCGTGAAGATCTGGCGATAGTCGATGAACGGCTCGAACAGGACGACGAGTTGGGCAGGCGTCTGAATGATCTTGAACGGGTAACCCACCAGGGCCGCGTCCGGAACCGAGTGCGGCAGGCACCGTTCGGTCGGCCGGCCCACGCTGTTCGTTTCCACGGCGCTTCTTATAGAGCGCCGCCGCTTCAGGACGGAAGGGCACCTCCACTCCATCCACGGCAATATTCGCCAGATACTTTCCCGACGCGACGACCCAGATGCCGGTCAGATCCGGCTTACCCTCGCTGGTCTTTAGCGCCGGCGCGGCCAGATCGGGTTTGCCGTCGGCCGTCCGCGGGATTCCAGGAAGCGTCAATCGTATCCACTGCGCCGAGAGCCCTGCCGCGCTCATCAACAACATGACGGCCGCTCCGATGGCGCATCGATTGAAACGAGACAGCTTCATTCGGACTCCTGAGATCAGCTTTTGGTCTTTCGCAGAGTGCGGAAAAACAAGAGCTGCGGTCGGAGGCTATTCTTGCACAGGCTGACTTCAGCGCCCGGCCACGGATTCGCTGGCAGCGGTTTCGTCGGCACGGTGTCCACTGAGGATACCTTCCATGCCGATGTTGCCTTCATGGCAGGCGTAATCGTAGATCGGGCCGTCGATTCTGGTGAAAGGAAGCGCAGCGGTCCACGGTCTCGCATACGTAGCCGGGTCGTCGATCGTGAAGCGGTAATCGATGTGATCGGCATCAACGCGTGTGAACCGTTCGACCACCCGAGTCTTCTTGCCAGAGGCGGGGAACCTGAACAGGTTCCATTGATTGTTGAAGTTGGTCGTTTCGACGACCAGGGTCCGACCCTCCCAGCGGCCGCGCGAGTCGCCCATCCACTGCCGGATTCCGGACCCGACGTGCGGGCGGCCGTCGAGCGGAATCAGTCGAACCTCGTTCAACATCTCGTAGACAATCGCCACATGCCCTGGTGTTTGGATGATCTGATAGTTGTTGTTGTAGCCCGTGGGTAACGGCGGCACACCGTGATACAGCAGACATCGCTCCTGCAAAGGTCTGTCCTCGAAGGAGTCGGCAGGACCTCGGGCTCGTCTCGCCTCCGCGACCGCGTCGCTTCGTCTCTGCCCCTCTTGCGTCAGAGACGGCAGCTTGCCGTCCGCCGGCTCGACGATCAAGGACGTTCGACTCAAGACGCTTCCTCGCTCCCACCAGAATTCGTTGTACGCACGGGCCAGGTCGGTTTCGGTGCCCTTTCCGTCGCGGCGATCGGTGTTGCGGGCTTGAGCGGTCTGCTTGGCCAGCTCGGCCGTCTCCGACTCGCTCAGGATGTCCTTACCAGCCAACGAGGTAGGCCGCTCCAGCGGGGTCGTCGTCGCGTTGGACCAGATGCCTTGAAGATCTGGCTGTCCATCCGGCGTTCGGGGCTGCTCCCATGCGCTCCGTGACTGGGCGCGAACTGGAAACGGCTGCGAAAGCAGCAAGGTCGCCGTCACGACCAGTACGCCGACGAGCGATAGCGGGATCGCATGGCTTCTCCCTCACTGGCCGACCAGGTGCGGCTGGTCCTTTTCGTTCTCGTTGCACACGAACTCAATCAGCTCGGTATCTGGAAGCAACGTCGCGCCGACATTCACGGTCCAAGGACGTGTATAGGCTTTCGCATCGTCGATCGTGATTTCAAGATCCAGGTGGCCGAGGTCCCGGCGGCTGAAGCGCTCGGTCACCTTGAGCGCCTCGGTGGCGGGATGCCCAGTGATGTCGAGCCAGGTCTTGTCATTGAATCCCGTCGTTTGGACGACAAGTTGGTTCCCCTTCCACGTGCCAACAGAGTAGCCCATCCACGTCGGCTCCGCCTCCTCGGGCAATGCGCGTCCGTCTATGAAGATCTGACGGAACGTCATCAAAGCCTCGTGAAGGATCACGACGAGTCCCGGCATCTGAATGATTTTGAATGGATGTGGCGCAAATGTGATGTTCGGCACACCCGGCGGCAGGCAGCGGGAAGCCGGGTAGTCCTTGCCTGACGTTTCCATCCGTTCTTTCAGAGGGCCTCCGCCCAGGGCGTCAGCGGAACCTGGTTGCCTGGCAGGTCCGCGGCGAGATTGAGAACGTATTTGGGTATCCCATTGGCGAGCGGCACCATCCAGAGGCCCGAAAGGTCCGGCTTTCCGTCGGATGTTCGGGGCGGCGGGGCCGAAAAATCCGCCTGTCCATCGCTCGTTCGTGGGATGCCTGGCGTTTTCGAGGCCGGCCATTGCGAGAACGCGGAGCCGGACAGGACTGGTGCTGCAACAGCGACCGACAAAGCAAAGGCTAGAAGGCGACCGTGCATACTCACCCCCTTCCGCCTCCCAATTCTAGTGCGCTGAACCATGAGTTTTCTGTGGGAAGCATGACGCGAGCTTCTACCTCATCCGGTGTGTCCTTGAAGAGCGAGATGCGAGCAAACTACGAAGAATGTTCTTGCTTTGTGACTTCAGCGGCGCGATAAAGGTGTTCACCCTTCCTTCTTACGTTCGACCATGTCGTCTCTTCATTTTCTTCAAGGGCTTCGATCTGAAGACATCGTGATACGGCGTTCGTCGACAACGCATACCGTTGCCGTCGGGACCGACGCTTCGCAGGTCGGTTGCCACACGTTCGAAGAAGCGCTCGACCGGGCGGGAAGCTTCGCCGCCGCTCGCAGTGTGGACGTTTGGTGGTCACCGAACGATGAAGAGCTCGTGCGGCTCACGCACTACACGCTGCTCCGAAGAATCTGGGCGGAGTTCATGGAGATGCCCGGTCTTCGTCTCACCTTTCTGCAGGCACAACGCCTGTGGGGTGTGGACGCGCACACGTGCAAGGACCTGCTCGAAAATCTCGTCGGGCTCGAATTCTTGACGCGTGGCTCTGACGGGCGTTACCGGCGGTTGACTGAAGGACGGGACGCCATGACGTGGGCGCGAATGGCCAAAGCCGAACACACGCTGGCTCCGCCAAGACGGAGCTCGACCGTTCCACAAGAAGCCTGCCTGAAGATCAAGTTCCGCTCGTCACGAACAGATCTGCGAGCTCCTCCTCGATCGGGTTACGGAGGGTCACCCATTTTTGCACAATATGGAGCTGCGTACGCTGCTTGCCGCATGCGCGGGTTGACATGCCTGCACTTCCGATGCGGTCGCAATTCGGCTCCACACACGGTGTGGTTGTCTGCTCAATTCTGCTCTTGCTCTCTGCCGGATGCGCGGACGGCGTGTCCAGCGACAGCAAATGCCGAAATCTTGTGTACAAGGAGGGCGGCCTGTCGCGCGCAGAGTAGCTTACCCTGCGCGGGCGAGATTGTGGCTGCCCTCGATGTCGTCGACCAGAACACGGGCAAAGCCCTGGATGGCGATGGACGGGCGCGATCTGAAGGTCAGGCGGCATTAGGCCGGGCGCGGGGACTCATGCGCGCGGCCGGCGGTCGGAATCTTCTGGAGCGGTGGCAGGATCAGGCGCTCACCGACATGAACGTCAGCATCAGCAACGCCGTGACCCACTACGAGGCGTTCTACATGTTGCGGATGCTTGACGAGCCACATCCATACGCCGCCAAGACGCGTGAGGCCGCGGAAGCCGAGTATCGCGGTGCGACACGAAGGTATGAGGAAGCGCGTCGCGCCTATCGCAGGTTGCAGTAATCGATCGGCCCTCCCAATCACGATCGCATGTCTGGTCATTGCGTCGTGCGAGCAAGCCAGTCCGACATCAAGTGGGTCAGCCAATCGAGATGGGACCGTACTCCTTCTCGGTGACCTCCCGGCACGAGGACGGAGTTGGCAGTCCGCCGAAGGTCCTTACTACGAGATTGAAGTTCGCTTTCGACTGGATCGAGACGACACGGCGCCGTTCACAACCGACTTCAATGAGTCGTTTCTGGACGCCATGCGGATTGTGGACGCCGCCGGGGAACACTTTCGGCTGCAGCCCCGGTGCAGTCGACGGCGCTTACCGAGCGGGGAGATATCGTTCAGACCAATACCGCTGCTTGTTTCGTTATAGCCGATCGTCTGAAGGCGTCACGGACTTCGCGAAGGTCGGGACCAAGCCGGCGGACTTCCAGCTGATCATCAACAATCCGGAGCCGAGGGACGGTCAGCCTCGGCAGAGTCATCGTGCAGCTCGAGAAGTAAGCGCGATTCGCCAAGCGAGATGATTGTGAATCGAAGAGCCGCCCGACGGCCCTCATCGAAGGGCCACCTCGGGCGGAAGGGGTTTACTTGCGATGCGGATCAGCAGAGCTGATCCGTTGTTGTGGGCGTCCAGCCGTTTGTGCAAGAGGTTCGCCGAGCCGACCACGCAGCAGCTTGACGCCCGGCACGCCGCTGCCGACGGGTCCGTTTGTAGCCATCCAGTTATTGGCCGTCGACGATGTGTGCTGCGATCGCAGCTAGTATCGCCAGCCGATTCCTCCACCCATACGTTCAGCATTGCCGAGACGCAGCGAGCTGAACATCGTCGTGGTCTTGTCTTTGCCGCACCTTGCCGAGCCAGTAGATAGCCTCATCCGATCGAGTATGCACCACTACCGGCAACTGTAATACCGCTCGCGGGCCATGCCTCTGGGATGGTTCTTCCAGTATCCCGGCGTGTCCTGTGCCGGGCGGCTGTGACCTCTGGCTGTAGAGAACCCGAAATCGATGTCGCGGAATATCGGAGCCGTTCGACTCGATGGTCGCTACACTGTTGCCGTGATCCATTCGCTTACCCCATCACTATTCAGGATCTCGTCGCTGCCCCGTCAGTGGTGGCGAAGTCTCGTGTCCCAGCCCAGTCGTCAGGTACGGATATCGTATACGGCGAGCCATCTGGAACAAGCCAGCAAAGAGACGCCACTTGGGACCGTCCAGATACTAAGGTGTCAGTGCCGTCGGAGAGCGACACTTTTGCGTTCTTCGATCCCAGCTTCTCCTGACGTCTTGGATCGCCGTCGTGATTCGTATCGTTCCAGACAATGCCGCTGACTATCCCACACGACCCGCACGGCATCGAACCCTGGGCCGGCGGCCGGTGCCGCAGCCACAGATGCCAGCGGCAAAAGCGCCGCTGCAAGCGCGGCGCCTCGAATGTGCTTGAGCGGCCCCTCGAGTAGCTGCTGGGTCTTCTCTTTGAGCGCCGCGTTACGAGTTTCCTGAGACATGTTCAAGGCTCCTTGGGGAACTTGGGCTCCGTGTCGTCGCGTCGTTTTTCAGCCGATATCTCTAGCGTGCGGTTTCTCCTGGTCAACAATCACTGCATCAGCGACCCGACTGCCGGCGTGACGCAGAGCCTGCGCACGATCATCGGAGTGGCTGGCAGACGCCGGCCATGCGTGCCGCATCCTCACGACGGCTCGCTTCGAGAGCGCGCGTGACTTTCACGATCGAAGAGCACCTGCGGCAGCAAGGCGTTGACGTTTCGACATCGCGTCGACGCAGGCCGCAATCCAGACGATCGAGCAAGAAGCGGCGCGTCGACGACCGGTCCAGTCGTGCCGATACGCGTGAAGGACGTGCCTGTCACGCTGCTGCTGACGCGCCACAACGACGAAGTCGCGGCCGGACCGTGCGGAGGCCGCGCAATACCTCACGCTCGTCGATCGACTTCTGGAGGAGTTCGCACCCGATCAGCTGATCGCGTGCAACGGTCACCCGATGATCCTCGAGGCCATGGCCGCGCGCGCGGCAGCGCGGCATCACCACCGCGTTCGCCGTCCGCGGCTTCGGCTACTACGAGGCGCGGTACTTCGAGGACGTCGATCACGCGTTCACGTGCAGCCAGTTTCTGACCGACCACTACCGCGACAAGGTGGGCCTCGTCAGCACGCCGATCGAGCCGCCGCTCGAGTGGTCGTCTGTTGTGGCGCCCTCCGAGTCGCGCGCGTTCGTGACCTTCGTCAACCCGTCGCCGCACAAAGGCCTGCTGGCTGTTCGCGCGCCTCGCCGACATGCTCGGATCGAGGCGACCGGACATTCCCATCCTGGTCGTTCAGTCCGGCCACAGCGGCGGCTCGCTGAATGCCGATCCCTGGCGTCGACTTCAGCAAATGCCCCGCAGATCATGGCCGCGCCGCCCGTCCCGCGCCGGCCGACTACTTCGCGTTGACGCGCATCCTCGTGGTGCCGTCGGTGTGGGAGGAGCCGTTCGGCCGAGTCGCGGCGGAAGCGATGATCAACGCGATTCCGCCGCTCGTCAGCAACCGCGGATCGCTGCCGCACGTCGTTGGCGGCGATTTCAGCGCGGGCGGCGGCGGGACGGTTCTGCCCATCCCCGAGTGGATGACGCAACGACATGACGCAGGCTCCCGTGCGAGCAGGAGGTCGAGCCTTGGTATCGAGGCCGTCTGCGCGCTGTGGGACGATGAGGCGCTCTACGAGTCGGTTGGGGCGAGAGCCCGTCGCATCGCCGAGAGCGAGCGTATAGCGAAGACCTCTCTCGCAGGAAACATGTCGGTTACTTCACCTCGCTCAAACCAGGCGGTCATCCGATCCCAAATCCAGGATTTTTCTGACTAATTTCGTCGCCGGATTGAGACGTAGCACTGCTACATCGTTGCCAACCGACGCCCGTCGATCGCTGTGGGTTTAGAGGACTTGTCGCATCGAGCCGCGACGGGGTGCGTGCGGTTACCAATATCGGACGCGGAAATACAGGATGCGTAACGACAGGAGTGTAACGAAAGGATTACCGGCCCTGGCCGGCTAACGCCGATCGATCGTCACGCTGCCGTTCGTCGTCGTAGCGCGCAATCTGGCGCCGCCGCTGCCGAGTGTCGTCACGACGTGACGACCCAGGTCGCCCTGAACGGTGATCGGAAAGCCGATGCGAACGCGTCCGTTGATCGTCTCCGTTTCGAGCTGGGCTGAATAGCGCTCACCCACCAGAATTCTGATGCCGCCGTTGCGCGTTTGCACGTCGAGCCCCGGTCCATTCCAGCGATCGCCTACTCGAGCGTGATGTTCAGACCGCCATTTCGTGTCGCGCCACGAATGTCGCCGCTCACGTTCCGCAGCGTCACGCCGCCGTTGCGAGCGTTGAACTCTGCTGCTCCCTGAAAGTCGTCGAGCGAGATGCCTCCGTTGTGCGTGGTGAGTTTCATTTGCAGCGTTCGCGGCACCTCGACCTCGAAGCTGACCGACCAGCCTGAATCCTCGTTCCTCTCAGGACCCTCGGCGCGAATGATGCCGCCGGCCGCCTCGATACGGACCTGCGACGCGATGCGCCGCGCCTCTGCCTCGGTGCTTGCGTACCCCGGCGACTCTGGCACGCACGAATGCGTCGTTACGGTCGGAGCCGTGCACGCGGATACCACCGTTGCGCCCACCATCTATCTCCAGCGAGCCACTGACAGCGATGGTCGCGTCCCGTTCCTCGCAGTGAGGATGCCCGGCTATTCCAGTGTTGATCGCACCAGTCGGAGGGCCCGGCTCCTTGACCACGCGACGACTGGCTAAATCCAGACGCCGCGAAGGTTGCGACAAACATGGCCGCCAGACACATCGTTCGTGACATAAGTCCGTTCTCCGACCCGTTAGACGGAGAATTCGGCCGGCACGTTTACCGAGACGTTATCGCCTACCCACACCGCTCGGTTACCATACGAGCCCAACCGATATGCCAGCACCGGTCAACGAGCGAACTGGTGACCTGCCGGAGGTTGTGGCGCGCGTGCTCGACCAGACGGTCGAGGCCGCCGCGCGGTGCTCTCGGTGACGGCCTCCTCTCCATTGTCTTGTTCGAGGCGCGGCTGAGAAGTCGCCTGCGTCCCACGTCCGACGTCAATCTCCTGATCCTCGTCGACCGGTTCGATCCGACCAGAGTCGATACGCTAAGACCGACGCTTCAGCAGCGACGCGCCGCTGTGCGGCTGGCTGTGATGTGGCTCACCCAGGACGAGCTTCAGGCTGCCGGAGAGTCGTTCTCGGTGAAATTCGCGGACATCGTGCGTCGCCACCGGGTGCTCTACGGAAACGACCCATTCGAGCGCTTCACGGTTTCCCGGCGCGCGGCGATCGCTCGAGTCCAGCGCAGGTGCTCCTCAACCTTGTGCTTCGCTTGAGAGCGAGCTACGCGCTCGAAAGCGATCGCGAAGAACGACTCGCCCACCTGATCGCGGATGCGGCTGGACCGCTTCCGGGCGTCGGCCGCCGAGATCCTCGATCTGCAAGGGCACGCCGGCATCAAACGAGTCGAGAGGCGCTCGAGCTTCTCGCGCGCCAGTGGTCCGCTACCAAAGCACCGACGGTCATCGCTTCCATCAGCCAGGCGCGGGAAACGCGCCGGCTCGGAACCCCAGGGAGACGGCGCACGTCTCTCTCGAGGTCATCGATCTGGCAGGCGACCTTCACCGTCAGGCCGCTAGCGCTGTCATAGGCGTGATGAACCCTTCTTCGATCTTCGCGTGCCCCGGGTTCCTGGCCTTCTACCTGGTCTTCGGGCCGCGACGCCTGCTGTGCTTTGGCTGTTGCGACGTGCCGGTGAAGCCGACACGACGTCGCACGTGATGCTCGACGACTACGTCAGACATCGCCTACCTGCGCGTGGCGGCCCCAGGAGGCGATGCGCGTCGCGACCCTGAACCTCGTCAATCGGGGTTGCTCGAGGTGCATCGGCGACGACCAGCTTCAGGCGGCTGACAAATCGTGGAGTCGAGACTGTCTCCAAGCCTATCGAACGACGACTCCTGGCCAAGTTTCGAGATACTGAGAAAGGCATCCAGCATCTTCTCGACGCGGCACTCAAGCGAAGGTGGCGGCATCAGAAAGCGAGCCGAACCTCGTGCGCCTCGGCTTGCTGCCGGACTCCGCCCGCCAAGCAAAGCGTCTGACCTTGTTTGGCTTCGGAGTCATTTGTTCTCGCGGCAGTTGCGCTGACGAAGGTTGCTGTCGCCCTTGGCCCGAGGACGCACGAATATCCTCTTTCTCATTTTCGAAGCAGGCGTTTTCGCGTGGGTCGCCTTCAAGGTGACTCACCACTTCGTCGAACGCCGGCAGGTGACGCGTTGCTGTCCGATCTGCGGACGCTTTCGCAGGCCTCAAGGACCGGGCCCGCCTTCGCTGAAGTGCCCGGGCATTGAGACGCAGGACTTCGCGCTGCTGACTGCCGTCTTTGGGATGACCGCCATTCCATCACACTTTCCAAGCATGAAAGCCCTGTTCCCCAAGGCGAGCTCGAGCTCATCGTCGGGATGCGGCAGTTCGTGCGGTTCCTCGTGCGGCAGGTGGTGGGCTGCGGTGGAGGTTGTGGTGGGTGTGGAAGTTGAAACCGATGGATCGCGTTTCGGCATCACCTGGCATCCGTCGATTGCGGCCAGCGTGCTCGCTCACCGCGATCGCCTCGATCTGATCGAAGTGATTCCGGAAGGCCGCTTTCTCGAATCCCGGCGCGCACGGCGTGCGCTACGCCGTCTGGCGCGCGTCCTTCCGGTGTCCATTCGGCATGGCGTGTCGCTCGGCTTGTCATCAGTGACGAGGGTCGATGCCGGTCGCCTCGATGCGTTCAGCGCGGCTGGTCGGCGAAGATCGAGCCAGAGTCGTGGTCCGAGCACCTCGCATTCGTGCGCGCTGGTGGAGATAGAGCTCGGCCATCTGGCTGCACCGTCACCGTCACGGCCCTCACTGCCGAAGCCACCGCAGAACAGCTGGAGCTCGCCGTCCGATACGTCGGCAGCTACCCGTGTGTCGAAAACGTCGCGACGCCGGTCGATCCACCTGGAAGCGACTGCTCCGGAAGTGACGTGGCTGCAAAAGTGCTGGACGCGTCGCCGGCCAACCTCCTGCTCGATCTTCACAACCTGTACACGAACGGGGGATGAACCTCTGGCTTCGACTCCAAAGCGGCTCTCGTGGCAATTCCAGCCGCTCGCATTCGAGCGATCCACATTGCAGGAGGCGTCGACGTGCAGGTCCGCGGAGGATCGGTCCGCCGCGTCGACGATCACCTGCACGACGTTCCAGACGCAGCTCTAGCGGCCACCTGCTCGAGCTGGTCGGCGAGCACGTGCCCACGCCCATCGACGTCGTGCTCGAGCGCGACGGGTGTTCCCGCGTTCCGAGCAGTTGCTCGCGCAAATCGACACGCGCACGCGTGGCCCTCGCGCGTGGGCGAGCGCGGGCAGCCAGCGGGGGCGATATCGCACGCGCGCTTGGGAAACTCAAACCGGCACGACGACGACCAAGAGGCTGCCGGAACACACCCGCGCCGACCAGGCCCGGCTGGAGCGGTTTCTCGCCTGCCTGTATACAGACGAGGCGATGCGGACGCAGTTCTATTTCGAACCCGCGCCTTGTAACCAGCCTGTGGGGACTGTCACGAGAGCAGGCGCAGAGTGTGGCGGGAATCGATCGCGAGGGCTTGCAGCTCGCCGCCGCGAGCTTCTGCGTCGCAAGAAAGTCGCATGTTGACCTGATTTCCATATGGAGTAGATTCTCCATATGAGGATAACGACGGCCAGGCGAACCAAGCCACGGAGCGCCACGCCCCAGCTGGCCGAAGCCGAACAGCGCCGCGACCCGGTCGTGCGCCGCCGTCTCTCGGAGCCGGCGCTGCGGACGTTCTTCGCCATCGCCCGCGCGTGGGGCTTGTCGGCGACCGAGGAACGAGCGCTGCTCGGGTGGCCGCCGAGCTCGACGTTTCACAAATACAAGAGCGGAAACGGGCGGCGTCCTTTCCTTCGACACGCTGACACGCGAATCTCGCTGGTGCTTGGCATCTACAAGGCGCTCGAGGTGCTCTATTCCGGACACCGCGTTCGCGGACTGGTGGATGAGCGTGCCGAACGCCAATCCGATGTTCGAGGGCCAGACTCCTGTCGCCTTCGCATCGAGGCGGGTCTCGATGGGCTGTACCAGGTTCTGGCGGCTGCTCGACGCGCGCAGGGCTGATGCGCCGGCCACCGCTGTCACGAATCCGCTGGTCGCGCACGTGCCGACTGATTCCGACGCGCTATCCATCGGTCGGCCCGTTCGATCGGGTGAGTGACGCTGCCGACATCGACGCGATGATCGAGCTGGAAGGTTGGACCAAACGACCGCCTCAGTAACGAGCTCATCTACTCCACGCCGTTCCGAAAGCAGAGTGGGTGTTCAATCGTCCGCACGCCAGCGTAGTCATGGCGGCGTTCTGCCATCCGCGTCCGACGGGCGCTCGCTTCACGGACCGCAGCGCGGCGCCTGGTATTGCAGTCGCACTCCGGCGACTGCTCTGGCAGAATCCGCCTACCACCGAACGAACGAACTGCGCGAGATCGGACACTTCGACACGCGGATGCAGATGCGCCTCTACCACGCGGACTTTTCGGAATCATTTCATGACATCCGCGCAGAGAACCGGTCGTTCGCAGCTTTTACCAGCCCGACGACTACTCTCAGTCCCAGGCTTTGACGGAGCTCTTCGATGCCGGCTCGAACGGCACGTCTATCGCTCGGTCCGCCACGAACGCGGAGAGTGCCTGGCGTGTTTTCGGCCCCGCCTCGGCGCCAACGCCGAGTGGCGGCTCACTATGAATTTCGTTGGGAAGGCAGACCAAACCCGCGGACGATTCGCTTACACGGACCGCGCGAGGACGAAGAACGCACATTTCAACTTAGTCCGATCGAACTGCGCCGCCACTGCCCGGCGGATAGCCGCCTTCCAGGCGCTGTTTCAGGGCCCGGAGCTGGCCGCCGGCTTGACCTCTCGGCGCCGCTGGATCCCGGCGCGGACGATCCCGCCGAACAGGCCACCCAAGAGATCGACCTCGGACTGATTCACGTAGACCAGGGTACTTCGAACCGTCCCCGCCTTGCGCGATCGTCGTGACACTCAGGACGCATCCACGTAGTGCGTGGCGAACAGTTGACGACCGATCACGATTGATCGGGTAGCGATTCACCGTGCCCTCGAACAATCAGAGCTTCGTGACGCTGATCATCGGCTTGCCACGGCCGAGGCGCTCTTTGGACCAGCGTACAGCAGCGTCTCAATTCCCGGTGACGAATGGCGCTCGATCGAAGAGATCACCTGCGGCCAGTTCAACGTCAGGAATTTTGGCGGCTCCGGCGTGAGGTGAGTCCCCTCGTCGAGATGAGCCTGGACCCGCCGAACCATGATCTGTCGAATGCCCGCTGCACGGCAGCCACTTCCTGCGCCTGGGCGCGCGTGAGCATCGGCCTCGTGGAGATGCGAAAGTTCAGCGTCCGAAAGCTTCAGCGCACAGTCGCCCGGCGTGCAGCGTCGAATGTCGTCGAGATCGCTTTCGTCGAGGGTCAAAGGCCTCGAGGTCTTCGATTCGCGGCGGATTCGAGAAACGCCCAATCTGCGCAACGAACTGACTCTTCTTCAACGCCTCGATTTCACGATACCAGGCCACGAGTCGCTCGCCGTCCACCGACACCTTGACGATGCCGGCCATGGCAACTTCGCCCTTGCCTGCGGCTACGACACGAGCCATCGGCTCGCCCGCCTCCAGCTTTCCGAGGTCGACGCTGTTCAGCGTGACGGTCGGCCTGAGAAACGTAAACGGGTCGGCAACCGCGGCCGCGATGATCAAGACGCCGAATATCGGGGATACTTGAACCACGAAAGCCCGAGACCATCGTGACGTGGCAATTCACGTGCCATTGAGCGCCCTGCGCGGCCGTGACGTCGTTTTCGAAAGATCGTCTGATTTCATCCGAAATTTGGCCGGAGCACGACCGTTTGCGCCCGGCCGCGCCTCGACCATGGTTCCGCGCGTTCGTTGGAAGGTTGATACTGAAAGCATGATGTCGACTCTGAAGGACCCGGTGTGCGGAATGGATGTGACGGAGAAGAGTCCGACATTCTGTCGATTGACGAGGGCCGACGGCATTTCTTCTGCAGCGCCGGGTGTGCCAGAAAATTTAGCGAGACGCCCGATCGATACTTGTCGACGCCGCCAACCCACCAGGATCACACCGCCCCGCTGGCACATCAGCCGAAGCCTGATCCGCCAACCAGCACGTCCGGTGTGAAGTGGACGTGTCCCATGCATCCAGAGGTCGTGCGCGACCAACCCGGAAGCTGTCCGATTTTGCGGCATGGCCGCTGGAGCGTATGACGCCCGCCGCTGAGGAGGAGCCCGACGATGAGCTGATCGACATGACCCGGCGGCTCTGGGTGAGCGCCGTGCTCACGGTTCCACTGTTCGTGCTGGCGATGTCGAATCGTTCGCGGCGTTCCATGCGTGCCGACCCCAAGACGATGAGATTGGCTGGAACTCCTTCTCGCCACTCCCGTCGTTCTTTGGGGCGGCTGGCCATTCTTCGCAGGGGCTGGCAGTCGATCGTGAACCGCCATCTGAACATGTTCACGCTAATCGCGCTGGGCGTAGCGCGTCGCCTATCGTACAGTCGTCGTCGCCACTCTTGGCTCCGGGTCTGTTTCCGCGTCGTTTCGTGCCGAGTCTGGCCGCGTTGCCGTGTACTTCGAGGCGGCGGCCGTGATCGTGACGCTCGTATTGCTGGGACAGGTTCTCGAGCTGCGGGCGCGCAGTCGGACGGGCGCAGCGATCCGCGCCCTGCTCGGTACTGGCCCCAAGACGGCACGCGCGCATCCGCGACGGATGGTCGCGAAGAAGACGTGCCGATCGAGCGCGTGACGCCCGGAGATACACTTCGGGTACGGCCGGGCGAACGAGTTCCAGTCGACGCGGTCGTCCTCGAAGGCACGAGTGCCATTGACGAATCGATGGTCACCGGCGAGTCAATCCCCGTCGAAAGAAGCGCGCCGATCGCGTGATCGGCAGCGACGCGTCAACGGCACCGGCTCGCTCCTCATCCGCGCCGAACGTGTGGGCGCCGACACGCTGCTCGCGCGGATCGTGCAGCTCGTCGCCGAGGCTCAGCGCAGCCGGGCTCCGATTCAGAAGCTCGCGGATGTCGTCGCCGGATACTTCGTGCCCGCGGTGGTCGCGGCTGCGATTCTGACGTTCGGTGTCTGGGCGTGGGTCGGGCCCGAACCACGAATGGCGCACGCGATCGTCAACGCAGTCGCCGTGCTCATCATCGCCTGCCCCTGTGCGCTCGGTCTGGCCACGCCGATGTCGATCATGGTCGCAACTGGCCGCGGGCGCAACAGCGGGCGTCCTGTTCAAGAATGCGGAGGCCATCGAGATCCTGCGACGAGTCGATACCCTCATCGTGGACAAAACCGGCACGCCTTGACAGTCGGCAAGCCAAGGCTGACTTCGGTGACTCCCGCAAATGGAATGGAGCCGGCCCGGATGCTCGAAGTGGCTGCCGGCCTCGAACGCGGGAGCGAAGCATCCGCTCGCCGCAGCCATCGTGAGCGGGCCGAACAGCGCGAGGCGTGCAACCCGTCAAGTCCAACGCCTTTGAATCGCTCACCGGGAAGGGCGTGCGTGGACGCGTCGATGCTCACGATGTCGCGCTCGGGAATCGCCGATTGATGCAGGAGCTCGGCGTCGCGCCCGGTGCGCTGGCGCAGGAAGCCGGAGGCTCTCGAACGCCAGGGCAAACCGTGATGTTTGTCGCCGTTGACGGCCGGATCGCCGGACTCCTCGGCGTGGCGGATCCGATCAAGGACACGACATCCGACGCCATTCGCCAGCTTCACGAGGAGGGGCTGCGCATCGCGATGGTGACGGGCGATCACCGAACGACGGCGGATGCCGTCGCCCGGACGCTGGGCATCGACGATGTGAGGGCCGAAGTGTTACCCGAGCAGAAGGCCGAAATCGTGAAGCGCTTGCAGGGTGAGAAGCGCGTCATTGCCATGGCGGGCGACGGCATCAACGATGCGCCCGGCGCTGGCGCTGGCCGACGTCGGCATCGCGATGGGCACCGGCAGCGACGTGGCCATCGAGAGCGCCGGCGTCACGCTGGTCAAAGGCGATCTGCGCGGCATCGTCCGGGCCCGGCGGCTGCAGTCGCGCGACGATGCGCAACATCCGGCAGAACCTGTTCTTCGCCTTCATCTACAACGCGCTGGGCGTGCCGATTGCCGCCGGCGTCCTCTATCCGTTCTTCGGCCTTCTCCTCAGTCCGATGATCGCCGCAGCCGCAATGAGCTTCAGCTCGGTCTCGGTGATCGGGAACGCGCTGCGGCTTCGACACGCCAAGCTCTAGGCGGGGACTGAGTGGCTTCCGCCTTCAGGCGGAAGAGAGCCGCCGGCATTGATCTTCCGGCTGAAGCCGGAAGCCACACACCCCGTCAGGCGGCGCACTCGATCATGCCGCGGCATGTTCGACTCGTCCGTCGGCATGCCTTCGCGAACCGGCCTCTGCTCTGCGTGGATGCACCGGAGCGCTCGAAGAAAACGGCCACCCGCCAAATTGCGTGCGGCGATAGTCGGAAAAGCCTGCTCGAGCTCGGCTCGCGTGTTCATCACGAATGGACCGATGCTGTGCGACGGGCTCGTCGATCGGGCGACCCTGGAGGAGAAGAATTTCAACCGGTCCATCCACAGCCTCGAGCGTGTCACGGGTTGGTCGCCGCGGACTTCGATTGCCGCCGGCGTGGAGACGACGCGATCTACCCACCTTCAGTGCGCGACCGGAGAATACGTGAAGCGTCCGAGTGACACCGGACCGAACGACAGGCGGCACCATCCAGGTAGCACCGGGCTCGATGGCAATCGACCAGATAGCAACCTCCGCTTCGGGATTCGCCGCCCAGGAATGTGGTGGTGGTGCCAAAGCTGACGTCGTCGATCGCGCCGGCGATCACGGTCACCTCTACCGTGTGTCCGGTTTCATCCTTGAACCGACGGCGCGGGATCTCGTTGTCCCAAAGCATCGTGAAATACGGGTCGGCGAGCTTGTTCTTGGCCGGCAGGTTCAACCAGATCTGAAAGAGCTCGAGACGGTTGGGCTTGTCCCGGTTGAGCAGCGGAAACATTTCCGAATGGACGACGCCGGCTCCAGCCGTCAACCACTGCACATCCCCCATGCCGAAGCGCGCTGTCGCGCCGAGCGAATCGGAGTGGTCGATGTAGCCGTCGCGAACGATCGTGACCGTTTCGAAGCCACGATGCGGATGCTGAGGAAAGCCGGTGCACCACGTCGCCGTGATACATCCGCCAGCCGTCCTTGCCTTCGAAGTCCTGTCCGATGTCGTGGCCTGCGAGCGATGCGGCGGGCCCGAGCCGTTCGTTGCCCTCGGGATAGTTGTCGATGTGATGAACGCAAAACAGAAAAGGGTCCTTCGTCTGCCACCGCGACCCCAACGGCGAGATTTGAATGATCGGATCGGCCATACCCTGACTTTAGCGCAGAACGGCCAGGCTGTTTGCGTCAGGCTGGCGCCTCCAAGTTGGCGTGCATCTCGCAGCACGTCGCCTTTCCCGCGACGAGCGTCTGCGGATGGGCCTTCAGCAGCCGCGCGTAGTAGACGAGATTTTGCGCCAGCCCTTTGCCATATGCATCGTGGCCATGTTCCTGAGTCGCTTGTCGCGATCCTGCGAGGTCGGCTGTCCGACCTCGCCCACCCAATAGCGCCGCGCATTCGGGCGGCAGTGTGAAGCCCATCCAGCTCAGGACCATCATGATGCTGCCCATGACGCTGAGTGCGCCGTCTTCGCTGCCGGTGATGACAATGCCGGCGACCTTGCCCTTGATGGCGCTGCGACCCGTGGCGCTGTATTCCTCGTCGAGTGCATCGAGTCGTTCGATGACACGCTGCATGAGGCTCGAGCGACCGCCCCACCAGATCGGCGTGCAGAACAGCACGATGTCCGCGGCCTTGATCCTCGTCACAAGGCCCGGCCAGTCATCCTCCGCCGCTTCACGAAAACCCAGTCCGACCGGCAGAATCCGTGTCGGAGAGGCGAACCAGTTCGGCGTTGATCGGAGCCGAGCGCGCGCATCTCTTCGAGCACGAGAGAGGCGAGCTCTCCGGTATTGGACAGCAAGGGATCGTGCTTCAGCGACGCATTGAGCGCGAGCACGTTCAAGGGCGCATCAGACGGCATGTTGCATCCGAAGCAAGGCTTGGTCTTGTACATCGTCGACCTCTCGGTTGGAAGCGGCACGAACAGCAGATTCTACATGCCGCCGATCGGGTCGGAGTCGGTAGAGATCGGCCGCATGGACGAGTAATTTGCCGAGGGTCAGCGAATGCACGCGAGCGCGTCGCCGTTGTCTCCCGATCCGTCCGCCGCGCACTTCACGGAGGAATCCCGCGATCGGGCACAGCGGCTCGCCGGCCCAGCGCTCGCGGCGAAGCGAGTATCGGACGGATGAACACGCTGCGTATCGTTCACCGGCAGCGCCGCGACGTTGTCATAGAAGGCGCGCGCCTTGCCGTCCTGAAAGAGATACTGTTCGACGTTGGACACGTAGAAGGCGCTCACGACCGCGCCCCGCTGTCTGAAGGTAGTCCCCGATGGCGCGGATCGCCTTGGGGCCGGCGAAATCTCCGCTGACCGGGACGACGAGATTCTTCTCGTGCAGCGCCTTCGACCGATCTGGAAGTTCTGCTCGGTGGACAGGAAGCTCTGCGGCTCTCCCGCGATCATCGTATGCCCAGCCGGTGAGATCGGCGAACGTGCCGCCGCCACCGCTTCCACCCACCCGTCCGGCGCCGCCCCAGCCGCGCGTCGAAATGTCGGGACCATACAGGACGAATGCGGCACGAACCGACTTCGAGCTGGCGCGGATTCAGCGGCGGTGAAGGTGAACCGATGCGATCTCGCGTCAGCTGATTCACGATCCGGACGGCGTTTTTCGACGCCAGGTCGCGGATCGGTCGGCGACCGACGCGTAGGCGGTTCCAGATGTCGCTGGATCGGCGTCGCGCCGTCGAGGTCCGGCGGCCTCGGCTTCGAGAACAGCAGCGCGATGAAATCCGCTCGATCCGTCGCCAGCTCGAAGATACGGCCTTGAACAGCAGGTGCTGCATCACGGCCTGGCGGCGGATGTCCACGACGAAGCGCCATGGCGGGACGGATCGCCGCGATGTACGTCAGGTTCTGCTCGGGACCGACGCCGAGGTAGACGCCGCCCGCGACGGCGTTTCTCGCGCAGCATCGTGAAGACCCGTCCCACTTCCGGCTCATTGGACGTGAAGTTGTCGGTGAGGCGAAAGAAGCCGCCGGGCTCGGACATACGCGACACGAGCGTCCAGAATTCCACGTCGCTGAGACGTTCGGGAACTGACCGCCGCCTGGTACGGCTCTCCCCGACCCGCCACGTCCGCCGGCGTGGTCGCCAGCAACACGACGGCCGTCATCAGGATCGCGATCGCCGGGCGTGTCTAGACCTGATCACAGACCCAAGGAAGAAGCTGATTAGCGGCCGGTGTGCGACGCCAAGACCGACTTATTTCTTGATGGATTCGGCCACCTGGTCCTGAGCGCGACCTCCGCTGAGCTCCGCGGCGATGGAGATATTGCCCTCGTGACACGCATACTCGAACATCTGATAAGTTCGGATCGCGATTCAGGGGCAGTGCGACGGTCCAGGAGCTCGTAGTACACGTTCCGGATCGGTGATGGTGACGTCGTAGTTGATCCGGTTCGCATCGACAGGTGTGAAGCGTTCGACAACGTGTAACGCCTCGCTCTGGGGTATGCCGCGCGGATGCGCCAGTCGCCGCGCTCGTGGCAATGGAACCCTTGTCGTTATAGTTCGTCGTTTCGATGACGAGCGTGTTCCCTTCCCCAACGACCACGCGAATCTCCATTCCATTGCTTGATGTTCTTGCCGACATGTGGACGGCCGTCCAGCGGGATGATGCGCGTCTCGTGAATCATCTCGTAGAAGATCACGACATATCCAGGGATCTGAATAATCTGATACGCGTTGTTGTACCCCGGCAGGAAACATTCCGGCAGGCATCCCCCGCGTGATGCATCGGACCCACGGCGTCTCGTGCACGTACGAGTCGCCGAGGTGAGCGAGATCGTAGTCACGCTTCGCTTCGGCCCAGGGGCGGACTGGCACACGGCCGTTTTCAGGATCGACCACCATCGAACGCCGGCGCTCGCTGGTCGGACTATCGTGGTCGGCCCAATGCGACGGCGGGTTGATGCCCGCGGCGGGCGCGGCCGACGCGGCGGGGCCGCGTCGGGTGTCTCAAACGGCGTGCCGTCGAAGTTCACCCAGATTCCCTGAAGATCTGGTTGCCCATCCGGCGTCCGGGCGGGAGTCCAGGCCTTCGCTCCGGCCGTCTTCGTAGCCGATCCCTGTGGCGCTTGTCCCCTCGGGCAGGGACTGCAGCGAGCGACAGGACGATGATTGCGCTCGCGACGACGCCGCTTGCATGCAGAAACCGATCGCTCATACTGCCACCTCGCCCCAATAGCGTAACCCCAAAACAGATTTGAGGATCCAAGATCGTTGGTGCCTCGGTTCCGAGTGCCTCGTGCTTAGTTGGCGCCTCGTGCGCCGTGACTCGTGTCGCCAAATACCTGCGACCAGTCGAGCCTGGCCGTCGCCTGCATCAGGATGAATAGCGTGACGATCGATCCGACGGTCACCGCCAGACCGGTGAAGCCTTCGAAGAAGAACGCGTAGCTGAAGAACACGAGAAAGACGAGCTGCGCCAGTCCGGCACGAACCAGCGCGAACCGGGTGCCCGCGACAATCCGAAGATACGTCACGACGAGCAGAATGCTCGTCAGCGCCGACGCCACGAATGCCACGTGGATCTGCACGTGGTCCACGAGGTAAGCCAGCAGGAGATGGAACGCGAAGAATGCCGCGGAAACAAATGCGTAGTTCATCGGGTGCAGATTCTCATTCCGCAAGATGCCGAGAATCACAAGCACCGTCATGAAGAACAGCAGAGAGACCGGCGCGAAGTAGGTGATGCGGGCCGCGAGCGGTCCAGGATTCGTCTTGTCCGGCAGATCGATCCCGATTGCCTGGCCGGTCACGAGGCTCGAAAAGTTCCATTCGATCCTCGACCCCGATCCGGAACGGACGCGGGAAGTCGGCGACATGGTGCCGGCTGGGAAGTCCACGGCATCGAAGTCCGTCGTGACGGTAGCCGTCAGGTTCTGGACTCGACTGACGCCTGACTCAGCGAGCGCATAAACCCATTTGTCGAGGCCGCGGGACACGTATCCGACCTCGAGAGAGGCGGTTCCGCCCGGAGAGGATCACCGATCTGACTTCGACGCCGTTGCTGAGGTCGCTCACAGGCGGCGCCTCGGCCCCATTGAACCGGAGGACGAACTCATCGTAGAGGGCGTCCTTGGACGGGAACGACAGCCTCGGCGACGAGCGGCCGCGCGACGCTGTCGGGGTTCTGCACGGTGTAGCGGCCGTTGAAGCGAACCGTATACGTGTCGTACCACAGCAAGCCTTTTTGCCGGTATTGCAGTCGGAGGTCCACGTCGAGGCGGCTCGAAGCGAGCTGCACGGCCTGCTGGTCGATCACCGTCCGTGTCACGTCCGAGGTGATCGTCTTTCCGGAGTCGGTTCGCCGCTCGACTTTCTCTTTCACTTGTTTTTCGCGTTCGACCAGCACGACGGGCGCGAGCTGGCGGTGTGGCCCACCCCACAGCTGGGATACTTCGGTGGCAAGCATGGAGTCGAACTGGCCACTGCGCGCCGTCACCGATGTCCCGAGAGATGAACCAGGCAAGAGCGGCGACGAAGAGAATCAGGCTGATAGCGAACAATCGAAGTGTAGTCATGCGGACGAGTATGGGGGGCTCGAGCCGTGGAGTCTTGAGCGCCGCGTGAGCATTCGGTGAGATGTTCGTGATACGAGGGAAACCGCAGGAATTTGAGGATTTGAGGAGCTGAGGATTTGAGAATTTGAGGACCCTTGGATTTTCAAGATTTGGTAGCATCGCGCCCTGGGGAGCTCGAATTCATGAAGCGAAACCGCGCTTCGCCGAGGACCGGCGGTACTCGCCGTCTCAGCTTGTCTGTGTCTGATCGTGCCGGCCCTGGTTTACGTGCGTGGAGCGTCCATCGAGGCCGCTCAACGAGGGGCGGGTGCGCAAACGTTGTTCGAAGGCGCACGGCTCATTTCTGGCGACGGCGGCGCACCGCTCGACAGTGCGGCAATACTCGTCGACGGCGAGACGATCGTGAAAATCGGAAAGAACGGGCGAGGTTCAGCTGCCGTCCGGTGCCAGACGTGTGGACCTCACCGGCAAAACCGTGATACCCGGCCTCGTCGCCGCGCACGGTCACGTCGGCTATCTGAAAGGCATCACATTCTCAGCCGACAACTACACCAGAGAGAACATCCTCGATCACCTGAACTGGTACTCGTACTACGGCATTGTCGCCGTCATGAGCACGGGAACCGATCCCGGCGATCTCCCCTACCAGCTTCGCAACGAGTCCCATCCAGGCGCGCTGTTCCGCACGGCCGGCCGGGGACTTGCCGCGCCGAACGCGTCAACCGGCAATCAGGCCATGAGGAATGCCGCCTACGGAATCTCGACCGACGAAGAAGCACGCCGTGCCGTCAGGGAACTGGCAGCACATAAGGCAGACTTCGTGAAAATCTGGGTCGACGACCGGAATCGCACCAGTGCAAAGCTCAGCCCCGCGCTCTATCGCGCAGTGATCGACGAAGCGCACCGGAACGGCATTCGAGTGATGGCCCATGTGTTCTACCAGGCCGACGCCCGCGATCTCGTCGAGGCTGGCGTCGATGGATTCCTGCACCTGGTTCGCGACGAGGAGATGGACGATGCGCTGGTGCGGATGATGAAAGAGAAACGCGTCTTCGTGACGCCAAACCTCGGCACGAGCGAAGCGGCGTATGTACGTGGGAAAACCGGCCTGGCTGGACGATCCGCGGCTTGCCGAAACCGCAACGCCGGCGATGATCCGCAAAGTCGCCGAGGTTTATGACGCCCGCGCAGCGTCACGACGAACGTTCGAGCACCGCAGTTTCGACGCCGGCCGTTGCTTCGTACTTCAAACAGCAGCGCAGTCTGGCGAAATTGAATGCCGCCGGTGTGCCAATCGCGCTCGGCGACGACAGCGGCATCGAGAACACGTTCTTCGGCTACGCCGAGCATCACGAGCTCGAGTTGATGGTCGCGGCCGGCATGACGCCGATGCAGGTCATCGTGGCGGCAACCCGGACACCTGCCGAGCTGTTGCACCTGGATCGTCTCGGCACGATTGCGCCGGGGAAGAGTGCGGATTTTCTGGTCCTCGAGGCCAACCTGCTCGAGAACATCGCCAATACGCGAACCATCGCGGCCGTGTATCAGCGAGGCAAGGAAGTCGACCGGGCGGCAATGCGAGCGGGCTGGATGCAGTAGCGCTCTCAGAAGGGCTTTGTAGGAGCGGACTCTTCCGTTGCGTTCGGCAAGTAGCCGGCGGCCCAGGTTCGTCTGATAGTTCTGCTCGAGGTGATCCACGCCCTCTGCAGTAATCACCAGCCGGGAGTTGTCCGTCCGCTGCGCCAGGCCTCTCTGAATCAGATACCACAGCGTGAACTCGAGGTGTTCGCGCGGTCTTCCAGTCAGGTCTTCCAACTCCGCCACAAACAGCCCCGGCGTGTCGACTTCGAGCCGTCTTCGGGTGTAGAGCACCTCGAGTACCGTCAGCCGAACGTGCTGCTCGATCTCGAAGTCGTTTTCCGACTGGGTGCCGGCACTCACCAGGCGCCATCGCTGCTGCTGTTTCTCGCGGTGCAGAACGTCGTATTGCGCGCGCTTTTCCGGATCGCTCAAAACCTGGTAAGCATCGCAAATCTGACGAAACCGGGATGCGTTGCCGGTCTCCTGATTGTCCGGGTGAAAGCGCTGCGCGAGAAGACGATAGACGCGGTGGATCGTATCCGGCTCCGCGTTGGCGTTGATTTGCAGTATTTCGTAGTGATCGGTCGTGGCTTCTTCGTTAGACATCAGGCATCCCGGCTGGGGCTGACTTTGATATCGGCTCGGGCGCGGAATCCTGGGAGCGCCACGTTCGCCCGACGCGCCGGAACGTGCAGTCATGCGAAGGCTCAGACGGCCGGGAACGTATGCACTCTAGTATTGTTCCGCCATCCCCTTCGGCGGCCGCCCTCGAAACCGATGGTAGAGGTATGACGTCGCCAGCAGCGCGACGCCAAGACCGATGATGCTGGCCACGCGGTAGATCTGATCGAGCTCGGCGAGATCGATCAAGAAGACCTTCACGATCGTGATGACGAAGACACCAATGGCGAAGTAGCGGATGGGCGCGTATTGCCTGCGGAACCCCGCGACCATCAAGGCCGTGGCATAGAGGGCCCATGTCACGGAGAGCATCATTTCCCGCGCAAAATGACCTTCGCTCGAGGGACTCGGAGACAGGCGAGCCACATCGCGCACTTGCCAGAACGCCGTGATCTCGGCCGTCAGCAGCACGAGCGTCAGCGCATTCGCCACGAACAGCAACGCCGTTCGCGGCCGCAGCGCCTCGTCGGCTGATTGGCGGCGGTACAGGTAGGCAAGCCCGTAGAGCAGCGCAACGACGATGGCCGACGCGATGAAGCGCGGGTTGCCGACGACGAGGTAGGCCGGTGACGCATTTTCAGCGGCCAATCCGACCAATCGAACAATCGCCACCGCGACGATTCCAAAGCCGATCCCTCTCATCCAGCCGTGTCTCCGGGCGAGACCCAGCCAGACGAGCGAGCTTCCGATCGAGGCCCACGCGATGGCTTGAAGTCCTTCGCGCGCCATGGACCAGGCTGCACCCGCGCCTCGCCCCACCCAGAACGCATCGATTTCGGAGGTGAGGAACGACAGCGAGAACAAGCTGGCTGCAGTGAGCAAGACAGCGATGTTCAGCGAGAATTCGCCGGCGTGCGAGCTCGCTCGTCGATACAAGATCGAGAGCGTGTAAAGGACGGCAATGGACAGCACGCCCGCAGCAGCCCGCGCATTCCACAAGGCTACATAGCCGGATGGCGCCGTCTCGAACTGCGTTGACAGCAACAGGAACAAGGCGGCGGCCACGACCGCTCCACCAATCGCACGAATCCATGCCTGCCGGCGACTGAGACCCAACCAGACGACCACGGCTCCGATGACAAGCGCTGCGCTGGCGATCTGTGAAGCGGGCTCGAACTCGAGCGGCCGATGAATCTGCCAGTACGACAGAATCTCGCTCACCGCGAGCGACAGGATCAGCATCTTTGCCGAGACCAGCGCGATGCCCGCTTCCGTTCGTCGACGAGCATCATCCCCGCGGTGAATCCAGGCCAGTGCGTATGTGAGCGCAATCATGAACAGACTGCCGCCGCTTCGTTGATTGAACAGGACGAGCTGCCCGACAGGTGGTGGTGCGAACTGCAACTCGATCAGCCTCAGAACTGCGACGCCAAACAGCAACAACCCGCCGGCTCTCAACCAGTCACGGCGTTCGCGGAAGCCCAGCCAGATGACTGCCGCGCCCTCTGCCGCCCAGCCGACGGTCATCCAGACGCCCGAAAACTGAATCGCAATCGCGACAGTCACCAGCGTGAACGCCATCGTCGCAAAGTGCAGCGCCTCGTCGCGTCGGTGTTTGGCCAGACCGACCGCAATCGCGCCGTGCCACACCGCGAATCCGGCGGCGACCGGCGCCGTCAGGTCAGGGTTGACCGCATTGATCAGCAGATACGCGGCACCGTAGGCGCCGAGACCGTTGAGATGGAGCGCCACAACCGCCGCGAGATCGAACTCGTTGGGTCTGCGCCGAAGCGCCTCGTAGTGTCCCAGCAAATGAATGACGTAAACACCACACACGGCCGCAAGGCCGGGCGTCAGCCAGGCTCGGCTCGCGTGGGAATTGCACCAGAGCAGAAGAGGAACGAATGCCGCAAGCCAGAAGCCCAGGCGTCGATCCGAATTCGAGCGCACGCTGAAGGCAACGCCGACGACGGTCAGGCACAAAGGAACACGAGCAAAGCGATTGAATGACCGGCGAGAATCGCGAGGGACGCCAGATAGTAAAGCCCAGGAGCGGTCCACAAAATGCGAACGGCGATCCGGGAAAGCGGCAACTGCGATCGCCGGCATTCGCGAAGGGATGTAGAGGTACATCGCGCAGAACAATGTCAGGAACAGTTCCGTCGGCAGATACTTCGAGGAGCGGTAGAAGCTGGCGGCCCAGGTTGCGACCGTCACCACCGTGAACCCGTAACTGACGACGTTGAGAACCGGCCACTGGCGCCGGTAGGCGAGAAACATCGTGCCGGCGATGAGTATCGACTCGTAAACGAAGAGCGAAACCTGAGCGTCGGTACCGGACGATACAAGGAACGGCGTCGCAAGCCGCCGCCGACCGCCATCAACGCCAGGCCTTGAGAACGCTGGCGATTGGCCAGCCACGCCGCCAACCCGGTGACGGCCGACATCACCGCGAGAAAGCGAGTGCCTGCCCGATCAGGTGGTAGAAGTTGAATGCCGCGTACGTCGAGACGCTACAGACCGCGACGCCGCAACCGACGATCAGCTGCCCGTACAACGCGTACCCGGCGCGGACGAACCGAAGTCCGCCGTACACCAGCAGCATTCCGACGATGCCGCCCTGGACGACACGAGCCGTTTCGCCTATCCAGCGGTTCTCGATCGCGAGCTTCTGAAATAGCTCGCGCCCACGATGATGGCCACGACGCCAATGTAGAGAAGCCAGCGCGACCCGATTCAGCGTCTCCAGTGAATCGGCGCTCTCAGTGGTCTCCGCCAGGACCGCGGCGGCTGCGCGTGGTTCTTGCTTCGTGGCGCCCTGAGCTGGCCGCCCCTCGACTGTGGCTCGGGGCGACCTGAGCTTGTCGAAGGGCCGAAGCCCGTCCGCGGGCCTCAGGGCCTGCGCCACACCCGTCGTCTGGAACGGCTGCAGGCGTATCGGAAGGTGTGGGGCCTAGACGGGAGCCTCGCGGGCCGCGGGTTCGACGAGCTCACCACGCCCTGAGCTTGCCGAAGGGCGTCCGCAGGCCTGGAGACTCTGGGCCAGAGGCGTCGCCGGGACGTCCGCAGGTGCCGAGGCCTGCGCCAGACTGGAGTCGGCCTTAGCGACTGGTGACCTCCGGCGAGCCCTCAGCGGCCTCGAGCCATCTCATTCGAGCGGTCAACTCGTCGACGGTCCGCTCCAATTCCGTGAGACGCGAACGCGCCCGCGCAGTCGCAATCGCCATGAAGATCAGGGCGACAGGGGCGAGGCCGACGACAAGCCCGAGGAGCGCAAGAAGACCGAACATGGTTACGCGTCGACCGTCGAGAAACTCGACGCCGCACTGTCGGCCGCGAGCTGTCGGACTGCACGCAAGTCGACTTTGCCGGTTCCCAGTGTCGGAATCGACTCGATGATGTGCAAGTCTTCACGCTTGGGCAGCCACAGCCTGGGCAGCTCCGTTCGGCACAGCTTCTCCCACAGTTCCTGCGGCGGAAGTGTCGCGTCGGTGTAAAACGCCACGAGTCGCTCACCCCTGCTTTCGTCCGGGATAGACGAGACGATACACGCGGCATCCTCGGCGAGGAGACTCTGAATCTGTTCTTCGATTTTCATGTGCGGAACCATTTCGCCACCGATCTTGCTGAATCGCGAGAGGCGGTCTGTAATCCGGATGAAGCCGGCCTCGTCGATTTCCGCGATGTCGCCAGTCACATACCAGCCGTCTCGAATGACTTCCTGCGTCTTCTGCGGATCGCCCAGGTAGCCGAGCATGCGGTTGGGGCCGTTGACGAGCAACAGCCCTTCCCGTCCGAAGATCGGCCCGGCGCCCGTCTCGGGATCGACGACCTTCGCTACGACTCCTGGCAACGGATGGCCGACGGTTTCACGACGTGTGCCCCGCTGGTGCTCGCGTCCATCGTCGACATCAGGCGTGTTGACGGTCACGACTGGCGACATCTCAGTACAGCCGTAGCCCTCGAGGAGGTCGACGCCGAACTTCTCTTTGAACGCCTTCGCGATCGGTTCACGAAGCTTCTCGGCGCCTACGAGGGCGTACCGGAGAGTGGCAAATTGATCGGCCTGGCACTTCCGCAGGTAGGCGCCGCAGAAGGTAGGCGTTGTCACTGAAAAGCGTGGCTCGATAGCGTGCCGCCAGGTCGCCGACCGTCTTGGCATCCATTGGGTTGGGGTGTACGCCACACCGAATCCATTCAGCAGCGGCAACCACAAAGTCCCTGTAAATCCGGAAGGCATGGAAGAACGGCAGCACGCCGACCATCACATCGTCGGTCGTCAGCTCGAAGATCTGGCCCACCGAATCGATCGCTTGCAAGGATGTTGCGGTGCGTCAACATCACGCCCTTCGGCACACCTGTAGCTTCCGCTGGAGAAGATGACGGCTCGCGACGTTTTCAGCAACCGGAGTCGAGACGTAGATCCTGCAGAGCGCCCGAGGATGGCAACACAAATGCGGTCACCAGCATTCGGAGCTTCGCAAACGAGCTCACCTGTTTGAGAACGTCTTCGAGGAACACCATGCCCTCGAGCGGCTCCATCCCAACCTTAGCGAGAAACGCCCGAGAGGTCAGGGATTGTCTTGATCTCGCAGCGCTCGATGGCGACCTTCGCTGGCCTCCCGGCCGCGCTGTGAAATTGAAATTGACGGACGTTTTGCCGGCGAGAGCCGTTGCCACGTTGGCAAGCGCTCCACCCACCGACGCCGGGAAGAGCAAGCCGATCTTCGATTCCGACGTCGCGTGACGGATGAGCCAGCGTGAGAGGAGCAAGGCCGCCACGGTAACCCGGCCGAATGTCTGTGGCTTCGTACTGAAGTCCACCATGCAGAAAAGACGACCAGCGGCGCTTGGCGGTCTTGATGAATTGACGGCCCCAGTTCTTCGTCTGCCGGTCGCCGTTCCATCGCCACGTCGCTGCCGAGCGTCATCAGCGCCAACCGCGCCTCTGCCCGCAGTTGTGGTTGACGGTAGCGGAGGGCCGAACGCGACGGTCACCGGATACGGAACCCTCAGACGGCCACTTCCAGAAGAACCGCCCCCCTTGAAACTGAAGATGCTTCCCCCACACACGATCGAGATAGACCGGAATGACAGGAACGTCGAGTCCGTTGACAATCCGTTCGAAACCGCGCGTTTGAACGGAAGCATGTTGCCGGTTCTGCTGATCGACCCTTCCGCGAATATGCAGACGACATGACCTTCCTGCAAAGCCCGCCGCGCCTGTTCCAACGAATTGAGCGCATCGCGGCCGGCGGCGATCGGGATCGCCTTCATCAGCTTCAGAAGCGCGCTCGAGCGCCCAGTGCTCGAAATACGGGCGTACATCGAGGAAGCGAACGAACCGTTGTACGCACGATCCGACCAGCAGGCCTGTCGACGTGGGAGATATGGTTGCAGACGAGCAACGCCGGACCGCGAAATGGGACGTGCTCCTGACCGACGATGCGGATGCGGTAGACGGTGTGGGTGAGCAGCCACAAACTGAATCGGACCAGATATTCCGGCACGATACTCAAAACGACGACGCTCGAGGCCAGCGTGATGACGCCGCACGTCAGGATGATGCGTGCGGGTGACATCCTGATCACGTCTTTACAAAGCCAGAGCATGCCGGACGCCGCCAGGATTCCGACCATGTTCAGGAAACTGTTGGTCGCCATCAAGCGACCTTTTTCCTGTTCCCCGCTTCGCTGTTGCAGCAGCGCGTTGAGTGGCACGGCGAACAGACCGGCAAAGAAACCCACCAGCGTCAAATTCATCGCGGCCAGAGCGAAGGAGTGGCCCGACCACGACAGCGATGCACTGCAAACACACTCATGCCGATCGAGCCGATGGGTGCCAGACCGAGTTCGACCTTATCCCCTGAAAGCCGACCCGCCGCGAGACTGCCGATCCCGATTCCGCAGTGCCGCGAATGTCGTGAGCAGGCCGACCCATCGATCGCTGAGTCCCATGACTTCGGTGCCAAACAGAATCACGACGAGCTGCAGCAGGGAGCCGAGAAACCAGAAATAGGAAATGCCGACGACTGTTGGCCACAGAACCCGATCCGCGCGCAGTCGCTTGACGACCGCTGACGATCTCTCCCCATGGATTCGGATCGATTTTCTTGCCGGGCGCGGCCGGGGCGACGTGCGGAATTCGAAAGCTCAGAACGGTGCCGGCAACGGCGACAACAAGAACGACGACACCGACCAGCCACAGCCGGTCTCGCCACGCGTCGAACATGAAACTGCCCGCCGCCGTGCCGGCAACGATGGCCACGAAGGTGCTCATCTCCAGGACGCCATTCGCCCGGGACAGATCGCGGTCCGGAAGGATCTCCGGCAGAATGCCGTATTTGGCGGGGCTGAAAAAGGTTGCCTGAAGCGCGATGAGGAACAGCACGGCGTAGGTGATCTCCAGGCGCCCGCCATGAACGCAACCAGTCCAGAGAGCCGCGGCGACGATCTCGAGCGACTTGGTCACGACCAGGACGGTTCGCTTGCTGTACACGTCCGCGAGTTGGCCGGCGTAGCCGGAAAACAGCAGGAAGGGCAGGATGAAGACCGCACCGACGATCGAGAGCTGGCGGCCGGAGTTCGCGCTCGTGGCCGCATGAACGGCGACCATCGAAACGACGATCTTGAACAGGTTGTCATTGAACGCGCCCAGGAACTGCGTCCAGAGGAAGGGCTGCAACCCACGATGTTCGAGCGTGTCGCGGTAGCCGTGACCAGGCATCTTTAGTTCCTCGCGGGGCCCCGCCCCCGCTCGCCGACGCGGTCGCGCCGTTGCACTCGCGCGCATCCAGAACAGAGCGTCAACGTCACACCGGTCCAAGATAGCGCTGCGCAGAATCGAGGTCCTGAGCGCGTCTTGAAAAAGGCTGAGAAACGCTGAGAGTCTTATCGGGCGCGGTCGGCCAGGCGCGCAAGGACAGCTGTAAACCTTTCGCGCCAGAGAGTTGTCGAAGAAGGAACTCCGCCGGAAGGGTCCACCCGGCGAACCCCGGAGGCGCCTGCTCCAGAAGTCGCCCCAACTCCGCGACGGCAGCCTCGGCGTTGCCCCGAGCAGTGAGCAGCTCGGCACGAACAATTCCCGCCTCGATTGGACGGGCGGAGGCCAAGAGCGAGAGAGAAGCCTCCACGTTATCCAGCGCGATTTCCGCCAGCGCGTGTGAGCCGGTGGCTCTGAAACGCAAGCGCGAGCCCCAGGTTCGATTGCGCGTGATCTGGATAGAGCACGAGCGCCTGTTGAAAGCTTTCGATGGCCGCATCGAATCTGCCTGCGTGCAACTGGCACAAACCCCGCCCGTGCACCGCGTTCATCGCGTACTCGCGGCCGCACAGCCGACGGGGCTCCGCGAACACGCGTTCACGGTCGAACTCGTCGAGCGCCTCATCCACATCGTCTTGGGCCAGGCGGACCAGCCCGAGCAACCAGTGAAGACCGAGCGCCGGAGCCGCTCGCCGCGCGCAATCTGTCTGTCCTGCACCGCGGCTCCCTGACGGAGGACGGTTTCGGCCCGCTGCGAGGTGCCCGCGGGCGACATGGACCATCGCCATCTGAAAGTGCGCGAACGCGAATTCGGGATAGAGCGCGAGCGTGCCACCCGCTGCGCGCAAACGGTGCTCACCCCACGACGCATGTCCCAACCTGAATGCGTGACGCCAGTTGGTAGGCTCGACGGACACTGCACGACGAGCCGCCACGAGTGCCTCTTCGGTTTTCCAACCGCTCACCAGAATCAAGGCCAGTGTCGCCTGCGCTTCAGCGAGGGTGTCGTCCAGTTCCGCGGCGTGTCGTGCGTGTGCGAGTGCCTGATCCAACAGACGGCGGTCCGGCTCGTTGTCCGATCGAGTCGTCTCGCACCGAGCGAACTGGGCACTCGCGAGGCCCAGTACGCCAGCGCATACCGTGGATCAGCCGCCACCGCCTTCTGGAAGTCGGCAATTGCTTTCGGGATCTCCTCGACGTCGAGGGCCTCGAGCCTCACCCACCCTTCGGTAAACGCTCGATATGCCTCGAGACTGTGAGTCTCGACGCGGCTGCGCGGATGAGAGTGAACGATCGAGACTCCCAGTTCCTTGAAAACTGCTCGACGACTGCGTCTTGAAGCTCGAAGATCTCACTGAGCGGACCATCAACTTTCGCATCCGCGAGCGCCTCTCCGCTCGAGACGTCGACGACTCGAGCCGTGATGCGAATGCGATCTCCATGTCTCTGAAAGCTGCCGGCGACGGCGAAGCGGACGCCAAGATCGGCAGCCACACGGCTCAGCGATCCGTCGGTCTCGACGCGCCGCTTCCATGACGTGCCAGCGGTCAACGACCCGAAAGCGGTCGAGCGCGCGAAGGTCGGCCGTCACCGTCTCCGCGATCCCCGCGCACAACCACGCCGAGTCTTCGTCACTGGTTACGTTGGTGAAATCCAGGACTGCCAATGCGTGTTCGCCGGAGACTGCGGTCGGAGTGGCGGCCTTGACCGGCTGCGTCGTGTCGGGCTCCACGATTTCGACCGGCGCGACAAAGCGGTAGCCGCGGCGCGCGACAGTCTTGATGAACTGTGGCGCTCCCGCATCGTCTCCCAGCGCATCACGCAGTTCGGAGACGGCTTGCGCCAACGCGTTGTCGGTCACGTTCGCGTTGGGCCAGAGCGCGTCGAGCAGCTGTTCTTTTGTAGTCAGCGCGCCGGCATTGTCGAGCAGGTGGAACAGCAGGTCGAGAAGCTTGGGTGTGACGTCCAGCGCCTCGGTGCCTCTGACGACGCGATAGCGGACCCGATCGGCCAGAAAAGGACCGAACCGATAAGACGGACTCGTCACTTCGTGGTGATTGTATTCGCGTTCATCAATTCGGTTCTGGCCTCCATGTGTCCGTAGCGCAGCTCCCTAAGGCTGCGAGCGCAGGGCTGAAGCCCTGCGCCACTTACGCTGCACCCTCAGAAGTCGATCGTCGCGCTGATCTTGGCGAATCGCGAGGTCAACAGCAAGCGTCGGCCTGAGCCACGGACACATTCGGCACGAAATTCTGGTTGTAACTCAGGACCGCGCTGGAATTCAGGACGTTGTAGAGATCGAATCCGACATTGGTCCGTGTCCGGCCGAATCTCAAGATCTTCGCAATCCGCAGATCGAGCTCGTTGACTCGATCTCCCCACACGTCGCCTGGAGCGATGAGGTTGATCGTCAGCGTGGGAAGGCCGCCGGAAATCGGACGGCCCAGAGCCGGCTGCACGAATTGGTTCGAAGCGGCCCAGTTGGCTGCTAACGGGAGGCCGGGGTCGCTTCGGAACGTTCCGCTGATCAGGACGTCCACCTTGGGAATCGTATAGGCGGCCAGACCGCTGAGGCGCGTGACCAGCCCAGGATCGCTGTGGCAGTATGCGGGTTCGTCGGACCGATCACACCCACCACCGTCAGTTCAGGCAACTGATTACGAATCTCGCAGCTGTCGGTCACGGTCTTTCCGGCGTTGACGCCGCCCCTGCAGCGTCAGCCCGTTGCGCGGCCGTGCGTTGATGTTGACCATCAGCCCGTTGTACCGCTGATATTGCGTGCCAACGTTGTCGGCGAGCGTGATGAAGTTGCTGGTCTGACCGAACTTGTTCGCGGCGACGTTATAGAGACCGGAAACGACGTAGCCCCCGCCTCCAGGCAACCGTGGATCAAGAGGAGCATTGATGCTGAATGGCGTGAAGTCCGTCGGGGTCACGACCAGATTGTCGGTCGCCAGAAAGCCTTGCAACCATCGCCGATAGTAGCCGGCCTCCACCGAGACGCGGGGTAGCACTTCCTGCTGAATGGACACGCCGATCTGCCAGTCGGCCGAGCGGACGCCCCAACCTCCGAGTGCGTTTGGATCGATGCTGTTGGCAAACGTGCTCGTGCTGAATGTCTGAGGGTTGACGGGTCCGCAAAAGTCTCCGTCCGTCGGACGAAGATCTTGCGAGCCCCGATTCAGAAGGTCGCAGTCGGGTATGTAATTGGCGTTCGCGTCGGTCCACGCCCGTGTCCCGGTGGTGGAAATCCGGGTGACCGGATTGGCCGCCGAATAGATCCCGAGCGCAGCCGCGGCTTCGAGTGCTTTCCGACGTTGACCTTGAGAGATGTCTTGCCGTTGCCGAACACGTCGTACGCCAGGCCCACCCTCGGCGTGACGTCGTTGAAGCCGGTCACGCCTGGAGTCTCGGGAAGAGAATCGGCGTTGGCAGGAAGCGCGTGCCTCCGACCCGCTGCTCGGGGAAGTAGCTCAGGCATGATCGTAACGAAGGGCGCCCTGCAGCGTCATGCGCCCGTGCGTCCACTGCTCCTGTCCGTAGAGCGAGTGATACCGCACGCGATCCTTTCGGTCGAATGGATTCAGGCTCTCCGTCAATTGATTCGGTGTGCCGTTGTTGACCTGATAGGCGAGAAACAAGTTGTTCGTGAACACCATCGGGTCGTAGACATGGAACGCCCCTTGATAGCCGAACTTCATGTTGTGCGCGCCGGTCACGTATGAGGCCGACGCACGCCACGTGTGCGCGCCGATCCAGTTGTACTCCCAGTCCTGAGATCGATAGACCAGGCCAGGAATTCCGCCGTTGAGCGCACATCCAGCGGTGCATTGCTCGGTCACCCGCACCATGTCTCGCGTCGGATTGCCGGGCGTTTCATTGGAACCGTACCGGCTCAGATACGTCCCGAAGCCCGCTTCGAGCAGGTAGACGGCTGGTCATCGGTGACGACCACGTGACCTGTTGGACGCGTTGGAACTTGTGACCGTATCCGCCGCTGCTTCCTCCCGCCAGCGTCCCGCCTGCCTCCGGCGCGATCGTTGCGGTTCCTCCATAGATGAATCCCGAAGTCGGTTGGTTGCGGCATCCGTCTTCCTCTGACGACCAGGTGGCGCCGTTGCACGGAAGTCTGCTCGTCCCAGAAGAACCCGAACTTGTTGCGCGGTGTCGCCTGCACCGTCAGACGCAGGTTCTGGATCATGATATGCCTGTGCCGATCGCGATTGGCGCGTCAGATCGGCTTCGTAGGTTCTCTTGTTCGGATCGCCGGCATTCAAGTTGGCATACATGCCCGGCACCGATCGATGCTGCCTTCGTTGCGCACGTTCAGGAAATACCAGAGCCGGTCTTTGACGATGGGACCGCCCAATCCTCCGGCAATGTCCCACAGCTTCAGCAATTGGCCAGGAACGCTGAGACCCGCCGCCTGCAGGTCAGGCGTGTAATTGTTGCCGACCATCCAATCCGCAACTCCCGCCAGGTAGAGCGCTCCCCTTGATCGAGTTTCCACCCGTCTTGGGCACGATACTCATCGTCGGACCACCGACTTCGGCCTCGCCGAGACCGCCGGAGGTCGTGAACGCCACCTCCTGTGCATTCGTGACGTCCGCGATGTATCCGGAAACGCCAGCCGCCGTTGACGGATGCGCCCGTGTTGATGCCATCCACCTGAAGGCGGCCTTCGTTCTCACGCCCGCCCGGCACCGCCGAAACACCGACATGCCGGGAGTCACCTGCACGTCGCGCGCCCCGGGGGTAAAGCTGGCCTGTGTGATCAGCGATGGAATGAGCTGCATGACCGCGCCGTATGCCGCGTGCGGTCGGCAGAGAATTCAGGACCTCATTCGCTAACCGTCGTCTGCCGTCGGGCGCTTTGCACGTCCACAATCGGTGTTTCGCCCGTGACCGTGATCGTCTCCGACAGGAGCGCCGACGCGAAGATCGGCGTTCACCGTCGTTGTCGCCACCCCAGTCAGCTCGATTCCTTCGCGCCGGACGGCGCTGAAACCTGTGAGCTTGAACGTGACCGAGTAGGTGCCCGGCCGCAGGTCGACCACGCGGAACTGACCCGTGCCGTCGGTCACGGCTATCCGCACCTTCTCGATCAGCACGTCGCTTGCGGCTTCGACCGTGACGCCGTGGCAGCACTGCACCAGAGCTGTCCTTGACGACGCCGGCTATCGACGCCTGGGCGTAGGCGACTGCTGGAATACTCGAAAGAGAAGCGAGAAAGATGAACGCGCGCGTCAGTCTCCGCATACGTTGTCTCCCTTCCTTCTAGCGGCGGATGGTCAAGGCACAGCGATGAGGGGCCTCCTGATCTGGTGGGACGCGGCGACGCGTGCTTCGAGCGTCGCATGGCGGGCACAGCTTAACATCACGACTGGGGCGAAGCTAGGCAGGCATTTCGTCTGCCAACCGAAGAACAACGCAAGCGCGCGAGCGCTTTTTCGGAGTGTTGTTGAGCGTCGGAGCGGGCACCCTTTTGCCGCCGTAGGGGCGCATGGCGACCCCAACGTTGACGCTGTCGAGGTTACAGAGTTCGGCCGGCCCCAGAACCATTCCGTCAACGCGCGCTGGCAACGTCACGTGGATCGCGTTCCATGCGGCCCAGGTCTCTGATGGCGCGTTGACCTATGTTGGAATCAGCACGTTCGGACCGAGCATCGAGGCCAACCCGCTGCTCGCATGGCTCATCGCCGCGACTGGATTGGGCTCGGCAATTCTCGGCGCGAAAGCAGCCCGCGCTAGGGTGCGGCACCCTGCTGCACCTTCAAAGGCATGCACCGCTCTCCAGCCACGCTCACCGCTGTCTACGCAGGCGTTGCCGTGTGGCAGTGGATCGCGGTGCTCTGGCCCGGCCTTCTTTAGCGGAATCTTCCAGGTCGTTCTGCCCGGCTGACAACAGCAATTCTCGCAGCGGAATTTCCGTCGGCCTGCGGGCGCTAAAGTTGCTGATTCGTCGGGGGGACCGAAGTGGTCAGGTTTTTGCGCGTCTCAATCGCTCGTGAGCGATCTCTCCGACCACTCAAATCGAGCTCTTCATTGGACGCTCATTGGCATTTTTGCAGCGCACACCACTGGTGGCGTGGCGAGTCCCTGCCTCGATCCAGACGCATGTTCATCGTCGTTGCCTATTTCGTGGCGGCGTTTGTCACGACTCCGAGGCGCGCTGATGCTGCCGCGGCCTGAATCTGAAGTAGGAACTTACGCCGCCTCCGAGCTCCACTTCAGCCTCGAAGACTTTCGGTTGAACATCTCGATTTCCTCGTCGGAGAGGCGGCTTCGTCCACCGTGCCGATCGCCCGGGCCGCGGTCTGGTAGGCTGGCGCATCGTCGGGCGGCACGCTCGCGTAGATCGCGTGCAGCTCGTGCATCAAGGCATCGCGGCGGTGACGCGCGGCCTCGATGTCGAGCGCGCCATCCGCCAAATCGGAAAGGAGCGCACGCGGTATCCTCGCGGATCAGCCACAAGCGGTTCGCGCACCACGCATGCATCTGGGCGGATCGACCGAAATCGAGCGTGAGGTCTACCAACAGCGCCGCGACGGCAGCCGCCGCGAGCACGGCGGCAAGTGTTGTGGTCAGATCGGCCCCTTCCAAACGCCGCCGCGGTTGCGGTGCCAACGACTCCGCCATCAGCGCCGCCTCGGTGCTTTGAGCCAGCGGCTCCGTCGTGCCCGCTCGTGTGCGAGCTGAGAATGGGTCTTATGGCGATACGCGACGTGGCCGAAGGTCAAACGGAGGTGGTCGATGAGAGTGAGCTCAAACATGCGTTCTCCTTGGGCACCCAGAACTCAACTCGCAGACCCGCGATCGTGTGGAAGAAAATAGGTTCGCAGTATCGCTGACGGTCGCGTTCCAGTAAAGCTCAGCAACTTGACGTCTTTTTGCGCCGCTTCGCGCAGCCGTAGGCAGTTAGGTCATGCGTCGAAATGATTCCTCACGGAACGAAAATTGTCGGCCGGTGGGGAAGGTCCGCTGAGATCACGCCCAAAAACGCACCGCACAGCCTGGATGCGTGGGTTGCTCTCAGCCGTTCCCGTGCAGCTCCATCTAATCCGAGGACGACGAGGACGGCGACGGGAATGTGCCGGAAAGCCCGGCCGCCTGGTGCGCGCGGTTTGCTGTTTCGAGCCCTGGTCGAACTCGATGGAGATGCGGCGGTTATGCACATCGGACAGAAACCTTATCTCGTCGCGCCTGCCGGTGCGATCGAGATTGGCGAGTGCTGCTTGACAGCCGGAGCCGTGGAAACCTTGATCGTCGAGATTCTTCCCGACAGCGCCAGGGACGTGCTCCGTGTCGCGGGCGCGGCCCACGCCAACTGCTTCATGACGGAGGGCCTGCCTGGCGCGAGTTTCACCGCCACAGCCACGCGAACACAGGGCGCGATCAGGTTGGAGATCCACCGGCTTCGCCGACCGGGCGAGGCGCGAGCATCGACGGCGGCCAAAGCCGCCAGTCGGGCTCGCCACCTTCACGACGATCTTGCCTTGCCTTCCGCAGATGAACTCTGGCCGGTCTGACGCTACTTGGCCTCGGTCTCTTCGATTTGCTGTGAGAGATAGCGTTCGCCTAGCCCAGCTCCTTGATCTGATGGATCTGGGCCTCGAGAAAGTCCACGTGCTCTTCCCTCGTCCTTGAGCAGGCGCTCGAACAGCTCCCGCGAGGCGTTGTCGCCAGCTTCGCGCGCCACTTTCACTGATTCGTTGCACAATCCCGACGGCTTTGATTTCGAGCGCGAGATCCTTCTGAAGCTGCGCACGCACGTCCTGGCCGATGGTGAGCGGAAGCGGCTGCATGTTGGGCGCACCTTCCAGAAAGAGGATGCGCTCCAGAACTCTCCTCTGCGTGCTTCATCTCACCGATGGACTGCTTCTTGATGTAATTCCCGAGGCGATGGTAGCCCCAGTTGTGGCACATCTCAGCGTGCACGAAATACTGGTTGATGGCGGTGAGCTCTTCCTGCAGCGCCTCGTTCAACTTCGCGATGACATCCGGATTCCCTCGCACGAACCCTCCTTTTCAAGATTCCTGTCGCGCAGACGCTCGCAGCGCTAAAGCGCTGCGCCACATTCTAGTTCGCTTTTGAGCGCCGGATCGTGGGAATGCAAAAACCACCGATCGGGCACGACGTGCCGAACGAATGCCGGGATACGAAGCAGACCGCGCGCGCGCATCCGGCAACGAGATCGGCCGGCAGCAGTCCCGCCAGCGGCGGCGAGGCCTGACCACTCCCGAATCGCTTCGACAGCAGGCGCTGGGTACGAGGCGAGCCGGTCCGCCGCGTGCAGTCCGCCCGCCTGCAGGATTGACGAAGCGGCCAGCAAGCCCGACTCGATCGCCGGCCGGATCCCTTCTCCACTCTGAGGATACGCGAGACCGGCGGCATCGCCGACGAGCATGACTCCGTCGGCGAAGACTCGCCGGCGTGATGCGTGCAACAAGTAGGCGTGCCCCCGCCAGCGCCACGTTGCATCTGTCGGAACCTTGTGCGCGCGCAGCCAGGAACGCGACGAAATCCGCGCTCGCTTTCGGCAGTGCCCGTCGACTCAAATGTCCGAAGCCGACGTTGAGATGATCCTGCTTTCGAAAGCACCAGCCATACCCACGGAGATCGCGCGAGAAGTACAGCTCGGGCTTCTCGGGATCCGTTGTAAACGACGACCGTCGTGCGGAACGACTGGAAACTCGACCTCCTGCGCCACGACCAGCGCGGTCTCGTCGACCCGCAAGAGGGCCGTTCAGATGTCGAGCGACGGGACAGAAATGGCCACCCGCACCAACCAGGAGAGGTGTTCGAATCTGCTCGTTGACGATCCAGTCGCGGCCTTCACGCCGCAAACGCGAAAACGGGACGCCCAGCTTCAGCCGTGCACCCGAGCGCTTCAACAGGTAGTCGTCGAATTCACAGCGGCGAATACCGAAACTGACCGGACGCCCATAATTGGTCTCGACCTCGCGGTCGCCCTCGATCACGCCAGTTCGAAAACCCCGTGATCGGCTGGAACGTCCGGCCCACCCGATACTCATCGACAGTCGAGCCCCAGATCGTTATACGGACAGTTGGTGCTGTCCTGAACCCGGTTATCTGTCGCTATGCGGCAGCGACCAGGAGCCCTGCAAGAACCGCTCGGGCCTCTCGCCGTTAAATCACGCTGGCCGCGCGTCCCCGACGACTGCGAGGCCGGGCAGGGTCGTCGGCTCGGCCAGCCCCATCCGACGGCCCCACCATAAAAACAGCCCCAGCGGGGCTGCCGGGGCTGCAAGTAGTCCGTGACCAATCGATATCGTCGCTAGGAGGCGACGTTCTATCAACGGATGCGCCGACCGGTAGTTCCCAATCAGAACTGATCCGGGCGCCGCGGCGCACGCCCGGATGCTGCCGGTTCTTCACCTTGATCCAGTGCCGGAACCGGCCGCGCGCGATAGGCGCTCTCGCGATGCTTCGAGAACCAGTCCTCCAGCCCCAGCAAGCAGGCGTGCCGGAACAGAGTACGGGCCGATTTCGCCCTGCTCGAAGTCGGAGAGGAAGATGCCGTCCACGCACCAGCCAGCAGCCGCGCGAGGTTGGTCCTTGCGCATCGACAGCGGTAGCCTGCGGAGATCCTCGCCATCGCTGACCAGGATGTCGAAGGCGTAGAACTCGACCTCGTGATCATGCTTGCGGGAATGCAGCCCAACGCCACGGAGCCCTGTCAACACGCAAACTATACTTGCGGGCGCTCCGGCTTCGGCAGCAGGATGGTGACAGAACCGCTCGCCCCTGATTTCGCTTCACGGTGCGTGCTACCCGCGTGATCCTATTCTCGCGAGGCGAGCTATTTGAACGATAGAGCAATCTGGCGAGTTCCGCTCGCAAGCAAAGAAGCTCGTGGTATTGAACCATTAAATCATAATCATTTTGATGAAGTGACTTTATGTCGCGGTTGTACTTTGACATATCCCAAACCTTAAATTGACAACTTAAAATTGCCGCATTAAATGCGATAGTTCGCAGCTTGATCTGGAATAATGGGATTTGCCAAGTTTGGAACCGATTTGAGCGCGACTTTTATGCGCTCTTTATCGTCGTCGATCTTTTACCTCCAGTTAGATGGAAAAACAATGAACGTCTATTATTAAATAATTAAAACCAGCGTTTGAGAACCATGAGTGGAGTGGTCATGAAACGAGCCGAACTCGATCGAATGAGCACCGACGACCTATGGTCGCTGCACGTTGAGGTCTCTCAATTGTTGCAGCAGAGAATCAAACAGGAAAAACTGCAACTGGAAGAGCGCCTGAAGCGGTTGCAAACTCCAGTGTCAGGGCGTCGGCCGTACCCGCCGGTATCCCCAAAATACCGCAATCCTGATCAGCCGTCAGAGACTTGGGCCGGTCGTGGCAAGCAGCCGCGCTGGCTTGTCGCGCAGTTGAGATCGGGAAGGCGGATCGAGGATTTCAGTATCCGGAGGAGAGGCAAATCAGCGATCCGAAAGACCGAGCGTGATCAGCGCACCACCACTGTGCGAGACCTCAGACGAACTGATCCCGCATCCCGACTGAATGCTGATGCCGCCGGTCTTGACCTTGACCCAGCGATCAGATCGCCTCGCGGCGATGTATGCTCGCGGTGCTTGCAAACCAGTCCCTCTAGCCCCATCAAGCAGGCATGGCAGAAGAAGTCAGGCCGATCTCGCAATTCGGTGGCAGAACTCAATCGCTTTAGGCACGAGCATGACCGGCATTTATCACAGGCTGCTGGAATCCAGAATCAGCCGTCGTCCCGAATGTTCGTCGCCTTGTAGGCCGCCGCCAGCTGCTCCGGCGTGGTCCTGGCCTTCAGGTGCTTGGGCGCCGTTAATTCTGGCCGGTTGTCAGCGACTAGGAAATCGCGGTCGTGCTGGGCGGCGCCAAGTCGCTGATTGAACCTTCGCAGGGAATTTCCTGTACTGCCATAACGGCCGTCATTCCTCTCTTCGATATATTCGAGGATCTTTCGGCGTACGAGAGGGTGAAGACCCGGTGCGGAAAGCATGCGCTTAAGTGTTTTCGCAGAAAGCCCGGAGCTTTTATGAGTAGCCTTGATAATAGTCCACGTGGTGCTTCGCGATAAACCCAGGGCCGCCGCCTGGCTATCAAGACTGTCATACCCCGCCGCGACAAGAGCCTCGACGATCTCTCTCATTTTGGCCGTTTGGCGCGCCTTCAGGTGAGAAGTCGAAGTCAATGGCACATCCAAGCTCACGCGACAGGCATAAGCACGCGAGGGGTTGATGAGACGTACTAAGGTTCGATGACAGATACGTGAGCGACCTGAGGCGGTCTTGTTACTTCGCGCCAAACTCTTGTTCATTGTTGCCAGCGTTGGGTTATCCACTGAGGCCCGCAAAATCCCCAGCCGCCGATTGGTGGGCAGGGAAAGTGCCAAGGTTTGGATGACAGGCGACCACACAAAAACGGCCCCAGCGCAGCTGAGGCCGTCTTTAAATGCCGGGCGTTCCGGCACAGTCCAGTAACGTCCACAGACAATATAGGTCGGTGATTAAATGCTTGGTTTTTAGCAGAGCCGAACTAGCCAGTATGTAGTTTACTGTACATGCTCACGGTGGTTGTCCTACTCCCTACAATAGTCTAACGCCTCTCCACGGGGCTTCCCTACTCGCCCCACGTAGCCGCCAGGGTTTCGTGGCGTTGTTGGTTCTCGATCGACGGACCGGCGGGTTGCATCGCTCATCGGCAGGCCCGTCGCCTTTCAGTTCCTAAGTTCAATAGTGAACAGACCCCGCTGATCGGATCGTGTACAGTAAACTACCCACTGGCCGCGACGGCGAGGACTCCGGCCATGGTAAACGTCGAAATCGAGGGAAATATTGAATCTATTTAAATTCAATCTCAAGAGATTAGGAATGTGCTCATGATCCACAAATCATGATCGCCTTTCCACCCATCAGCCCTGCGCGCCGTCATTTTATGGTATCGTTGCCGCTGGTGCGGGAAGATTATCGACTATCGCCGCTTCATCGTCTTTGCTCGCAGCCTTCCACGTCAAAAGTGCTGATGCATCTGGGGGCCATCGCGGTCAAGGCCATCAAAATCATGATAATCAAGGCAATCAGAAACCGTAATGACAATCATACTTGTTTCGGACGAGGAACACTTATTCGAACGGCCCACTTGGCGAAGCACCTGTCGAAGACCTAGCGAAAGATGCGCTGGTCATGACGACCAGTGGTGCATTGCCGGTCAAATGGGTAGGCCGAAAAACCATTAGAAAAATGCGTCGGTTTTTGGCATCCGAGCGTTTTGCCGATCCGAGGTCACGCTTCGCGATTGACGATCGAACACCGCAGCGGGATTTGCATCTATCGCAGGAACACCGTCTCTGATTGACGGGGTTTTGATCGCTGCGAAACACCTCGTCAATGGCCGTTCGATCGTGTCTTCGACACGGATGCAAATGCGTCCGAAAACCATCGAGTATTTCTGCGTCGAGCTTCTGACACCCATCAAGTCGGGAAGTTTTCGCAGAAGGCACGGCAGCCGAGACGTTTTGGTACTCCGGTGGTCAGATCCCTGGGATAATCTTGAGACTACCAAGACCTTTACGGCAGCGAGCACGAGCGGATGTCGCCCTTCGCGCCAATTTGGCGCCGCCATGGTGGCCGCGGAGGTGCGCGCCTTGCTTCGGTTGGCCGCTTCTCGTTTCGTCGACGTGCGTGATCCAATCCAAATAGCTTATGCTCGGATGCCCGCGGCGCGGGCCATGGCGATGGTCAGCCTGACCGCCACAGCAGTGTTTACGGATGATTTCGGCGGACGCCGCTGCTGCGGGTGAGGCCAGCCGCTGCCCTGCTCACGGCAGCAGTGTTGTGCCCGCCGAATTTCGTCAGGTGATTTCACACGTCAAACGGGGTGGCGCAAATATCGATTGTGTCCTTTTTAAATTATCGCTACTTTGCTGAAATTGCCTCGCGCGTGGCCGCCTGTGGCGCTGGCGCGGCTTGCCCGACCGCGGTGGCCACTACGCTTTGGCAAATAACCTCAAGCCCGTTGCAGACCATCGAGTGAAGGCTTTTGACGTGTGCATCAACTCCGACCGCAAACTCCATCGCTTCGCGCTCCATGCCGCGTCTGATCGCCTTCTGCATCGCTGAGACGCAGGCCATTGCCGGAATGCCGTTCTGGTGTCGGGGATCACTCGGCTTGCTCCGTCGAGCGAGACGGGGCCGCACAACGACATGGTCTCAACTCGCGATCTTTGCCAAGCGAATTGTTTCATTCTGGCGGGATCGATCCTGACAACCGATGAGGAGCGAGACGTTTGATGCGCGCACCGTGGATGAGGCCAAGGCGCGCTGCAGCGGCCGCGCTCCCGCAACTGGTGCTGGAAGTTCGCGCGTCGTCCGAACTGGAAGCACCCCACGAAGTCATGCACCGGCGGCGCGGCGCACCGAGCCGAACCCGGAGACGAAAGAAAAAGGACGTGGTGTGGTTCGCGCCTCAACGATGACCGGCCGCTGTTCGCCGTTCGGCTGGCATCTGGACCGACGTTCAACGGTGAGCGCGGCACGAAGTCGAAGCCGGTGCCGGGACCGCATCTGGTCTATGGTTTCCTGACGACCGCGCCGAACGCGGTGGTCGAGCCGATCCATCCGAAGGCCATGCCGGTGATCCTGACGACCGACGAAGAGCGGGACGTGTGGATGCGCGCGCCGTGGGATGAGGCGAAGGCGTTGCAGCGGCCATTGCCGGACGATGCGCTCAGGATCGTCATGCGCGGGGCCGACAAAGAGGATCGCGCGGCGGCAGCATGACCGCGATGTCCCGCCCATGATCGTGCGTGCCAGTTGTCGGCTGGTGGCCCGGCCACCGTCCGGCCCAACTGGGAATGTCGGTCCCTTCTGCTTTTGCGACCCGCCCGCTTGTCGATAGGGCGTCGTCTTGTGGTGGGCCGGGCCTCATCTTTTAGATATTGCGCCACGTTCATTCGTGCCGTGGGTGCTCGAAATTTTTTGCATTATCCATCATGAATGCGGAAACACGGCATCAGCGCCTGATGCATGTCATAAAACCGTTTCAAAAAATGTCTGCCCCACGCGGCAGTTTAATTTCAGCAGTCATGAGCGACCGCTTTGATCTAGATCATGCGGTTTGAGGCGGTGCGCCGCGAGCGCGAGGAGGAGTGGGCTAAAGCAGGTTCAGTCGGTTGACCAACGGATGCGCCTGGAATGCGGTGTCGGCTTTCGCCAACTGCGGACGTGCCGTCGCACACGTCCGGGGCAGCTATGGTGCGCAGCAGGTGACATTAGAAATGAAAGAGGCGGCCAACTGGAGACGGCCTTACGCGGGCGCCTCTCGCAAGTCGCCTAGGAGCCAGCCCAGTGCTTCAGGGGATTTCATAGGGTCAACAAGTTCGACCACGCATTGATGAACGTGATCGCAAGCAGGACATTCGAATGTTCGGATATCAAAGCCGGACGGGCCTGGAGTGATCAGCGCCAGCATGGTTCTTGTTTGGCATGCGGGGCAAGGTGGCCGCAGGATAATCATGATGCTCGCCTTGGACCAGGCGGGAGCGCAACACTCTCAGTCACCGGTAGATGCCGGAGCGGGTCGGTGATCAAGCAACCATGGAACCTCCGAAATTCGAACGCTGTTCCATTCTGCTCACTTTTCAAAAGTTAATGATCTGGGACGCAATCGGACCAATTGCTACAAACAGCCCCGGCGCGTCGGGGACGCAGCGTCGGGGCCATCTGGGGAAGCGCCGAGGGGGCGGCCCTGCGACGTTTCGGCTGCGAGCGGATCACACCCAGTTGGGACGCGCTGTCCTCTTTTGCTCACTTTCCCAACTTGCCAAGCCGGTGCTGAGGTCTGTTTCGCCGCATGTAAATGCGCTGTTCACCACTATGGTCTCATGCGCCGCGTTCTTCGGGCTGGATGGTTGTTGCTTTCTTTCCTGATCCGGTCGCGCAGCCTGTTTAATTCGCATAACTGAGCTTTTAGATTAGCTGCTGTGTCGGTGATGGCTGCAAGGCGCGTCTCAATGACGTCGGCAGTGCGCCGCTGAAGATCACTCATTGAGCCCCCAGCTTAAAATGAAACGCTACGACCTCACTCGGTAATGGGGGCAGTATGCGTTCCCTGGTTGCGGAGTTGCTGGTCAATATTGCTCATATTGGAAAATTTAACGAAGGCGAAATAGGACACTCGCGTTCCAACGGACAGTACCAACTGAGGCGGCCTTGGAGGGTTCGGAAGGATGAAAGGCCTCGCGGCGAGACCGGGTGTTGAGTTCACACAGCCTGGGTCAAACCCGGCCTTCCTCCTGGGGGCCGCACGTCCGCTTCCGCCGAGTGCAGACATTGGTCGGGAGGGCAGTCCGTTGGTCAAGCTGCGCAATTCTGCTTAGCCACATACCCAAGTGACCTCCTATTCGAGACCCGGATCAGCTCGCTCACATGCGACCTCCTTCACGACCCTCTTCGTGACTTTCCTATTCGCGACCTCCTGCTCGCGAGGTGGAGAATTTCCCCACGATGGGGTGGGTGATCCTCCGGCCCTTATGTCGGGATTTGATCGGTCTGGGACCCTAGTACCGGTTATTGGCCTATATCTCCGAGATCACGCTGACGCTCTGACCATTCAGCGTCCCGCCGCCGTAAGGCGCGCGGCAAGCTGATGATCGAGCACGTCAACGAGAGCATCGAGCGCACGGCGCGGCTGACCGGACTATCGCCGGAAGAGGTGCTGAAGCAGGGCATCAATCCGCTCCAAAATCCCGCTGTGTGCGCCGGGCAGCGGCTTGGCGATGCCGGTCATCGGCGACTTGGCGCGGCAGGGACAATTATCAGCAGTGATCAGGGGATCATATACCCTTGCCATTGAACTCTCCGAAGATATTGAACTCTTCGAAGATAAGGCCCCCGATCTCGCTGCCTTCCTTGCAGGCCCTTCAACTGGCGCACGATCACAGAGCCTGCGCTCTCTCGCGGGCGCTTCCAAGTGATCGAACAGCCGCCCGATGGTGGCTTCCAGTTCGTCATCTTCCGGCGTCGGTATGTATTCGGTCATCGGAAATGCCTTAGAGAACGCATGGGACTTCAGTACGGTTTGATAGCTCCATCGAGCACGCAGCTACCGGTTTCGCCTTTTCTGGGCGGGCAGGTAGAGGAAGGATGATGAGGCGGGTTTCTATTTTTCTGCGATCCAGACCATGGGGAGTGGGGAGGGGTAGACGCGCTTGGGGGCGGGGCTTTGACGGTGCTACAGGAAGCGAAGGGGCAACTTGGCCTGAAAGGCTTTGTCTTGGGGCCATCTGGTGTCGAAGCTGGTTTCTTTGTCGAAGCCGGGCTGGATGCTTCTGATGTATCGGGAGGAGCCTGCGAACAGGGTGGCGAGCAGACGGCGCAGGCGAGGGCGGTTCTGGCTGGTTTGTTCACAGCGAGGCCTGCTTTTTGGGGATGATGAAGGGCGGCACTTCATACGGCGACGGGATGATGGGCATGCCGGATACGGGATATCCGGAGCAGGCGGGATATCCCGTGTCGGTGCCGGAGTTATCGCGAAATACAAGAGTAGAAGGGTCCCTATTGCCGCGACCAGAAGAGGGCCGCCAAAGCGCGACGCTGGGTTTTCTCATGGGAGTAATCGTAGGGCCGGAGGGAAACCGAAGGGCCGAAGGAAATCTCGACGGTTTAATGGACGTCACGCTACCGCCGATACGGCCATCGCGCAGCAAGACCCGAAGGGCCGGGTTACCGAAACCGGGACAGTTCGGAGGCACTCAACGCCTCACCGTCCGTCTTGCGGCGCGATGACGCTAGCCCGAAACCTAGGGCCTCCAGGTGATGTGCGTCACTTAACGCTGTCGCGTTTGGCCCCATGATCGTCGCGTTAGTCGCGGCCTGACGATGGGCAACTGTCAGTCACCTAATGAGGAGCAATCGAAACATGGCACGTGCGAAACCATCCAGCAAACGCGGCAACGCCGTGTTGCACGCGCAAACTATCGCCCCATCGCTGCACTCTGGCGCCCCAACACTGGCGTCCGACTGGCAGGCGCTGGAAGGCGTTGTAACGCAACTGCGGCGCGGCTGCACCAAAGGGCCGCCAAGGCTGCACTGGAAAGCCGCAAGCGCTCAATGGCGCTGCTCGCTAACCCGTTTAATTCCTGACCGGAAGCGTTGGCCTGTCGCGCTCGTGATAGGCCCGTGACGCTCCTACGGACGTGCGAAGCGTTCTACACAAACCAAAGGAATACCAGTGCTAACCCCTGACACCGTGGCCGACTGGCTGTCGCTCGTGGTGAACTGCTGCTGTTCCGCATCGCCATGCTCTACGGACTATTCGCGATTATGATCTTGTAACTAGATGACCCCGCACGAAATCATCTCTCTCCAGCCACAGGCGCGGGCTTGCAGGTCCGTCCGCTTCGACACGATGCCCTCCAGCCCCATGCGGCAGACGTGCCTGAACACGGTCGGGCCGTCACCCGTCAGATGCTCAACGAACTGGATGGCTCGCCGCTTGGCCCTGCCGGATCAGCATCTTGAGCCGCCGCTTAACTCGACCTCACTAAGCAAGGTTCAGTCGGTTGACCAACGGATGCGCCTGGAATGCGGTGTCGGCTTTCGCCAACTGCGGACGTGCCGTCGCACACGTCCGGGGCAGTATGTGCCACGTCCGATCGTTGCAGTAATTGCGCGCCTATTCGATGACCCTTATTCGCGCGGGCGAGCAGCATGGGCGGCACATCAGCACACACGTAACTGGAACGAAGTACAA
>ERZ1370068.10080-contig-8808_pt1 | contig 69343 bp, 59 predicted proteins | sample MGYA00561227_ERZ1370068 | MGnify/ENA primary metagenome ERZ1370068 (study PRJEB38410, sample SAMEA6850437) | metagenome | study: Metagenomic assessment of the ecological functions of the soil: analysis of the soil microbiota associated with the...
ATTGTACTTCGTTCAGTTACGTGTGCTTATCCAAAGTACAGAAGATAGAAATAAGCACGAGGTAATGTGTGCAGGAATATTTTTCATCGTATTCACTTTATAATTCTATTATTATTATTATTTTCTTGGTGCCCTCTTTCTGCCTGATGGGCCTGTAATGGTGATATCGGCACAAATGAGTGAATCCTAACATGATGAATATGATGGGTGGTATGATGAATCCAAATATGATGGGTGCCACGAATCCTAACATGATGAATATGATGGGTGGTATGATGAATCCAAATATGACGTCACATATGTGGCGCTAATAGAATTACGGTAGATACCTTAAACACTTAATTCAGTTCAATTGGGAAGATTAAATCTAGAGTTAAATAGTGCATCACCAAAGAAGGACTTATCAACAAAATATAGATACCAAGGCCTATGAGAAGGAAGAGAATGACATGTCCATATTTACTAATTCTGTTTGCGATAAGTTGATGATGGGCTAGATAGTTTGCAAAGATACACTAAATCTGTCATAACTAGGAAAGTCGATGATAGGAGAATAATTTCATATTCTGCATTATATTTAGCAAATGAGTGGTGTAGATTCCTATGTTGTCGCCTCCGTTTGACAATGTTACTGCTGCAACAGTAAGCACAGATAGATGATTCCATTTGCCAATATTTCTGTCTTGTCCCATATAATGAATTTTTCCTTGTCAGGCCTCACTAGTCTTATAATACCTATTATGGCGGGACTAGACCTAATAACCCAATTAATGATTGAGGAATGACTAAATTAATGCCCTAAAGTAACTACAATGACAGGAGACTTATCCCCCGATGCTGACCTAAAGGTGCCTTAATTTCCCAAAATTACGATTGGAAAAGAAAAATATCAATTAAAAGGTCATCGATATTAAGCTGCAACAAAAGCAGAAATACCGATTCCAATAAGTGATAAGGCATCTGTCATCCCAGAAGCCATACCTACAAAACAAATTAGATGAAATGTCAATTTATAATCCTATTTGAGTTTCAATCATGCATTGAAATATCGATAGTTCATTTAGGTTGGTTTTTATCGTAGTGGCAAATACTCACAACGAGAAAGTGTTATCAACATTAAATAAATGTGAATATTTTAAACCGAATAAATCCAGTGGCTTCCGTTCCTTTTAAAAATATAGTTACCATGAAATAATGTAAAGACTAAAATAACTAACCATTGAACCCCTTTACATGCAGAGACCACACCCCTTCGAAACCAGCTCGTAATCGAGCCCAAAAGATGGAGTACTTTTTTGTTTAAATATTTTGTATGCATTTGTGATTTTAAATAGGCCAGATTATTGATATTTTGCATGATTACAAGCAATAAAACTACAAAATACTTTTTGTCTTTACATATTTGTTTAAATCATGTTAATTGAATTTATTGAAATTGGATGCCAAGAAATTAATGTAAATCTAACTCTGAAATACTATCTTAAGTATCCATAGTTACTGCGTATAGCAAGGGTTTTGAATTTATAAAGGACGTCCAAAAATACATCGATCATTTGATCCAACTTTCAAAACACTGTAGGAAAACTATATGTTGATAATAGACTTGTCAATTTTACGATATAAGACTATTTTCTGACAGGTTATGACTCTTACGGCTGATCTCTAGAAACTTAGGAGCAGGCCATTCTATCTGTTGAATTCTCTCTTATTAATAGTTGTAATTAATCCCACTTCTCATGAGTAGCCGATCTTTAAGGACTAGGCTTAACCGCAAATGGTGGTAATCAAGAGTTATCACTAACTGGATTAGGGGTTAAGGATGATGCACTATTAAAAAGAATGGTTGATTTTACCATTGAAGTACTTATGTGAGAAAAAGTCTCAGAATACAAAACATGAATGAGTCTTTATAAGTTTAATAAAATCGATAAAAGGAAACTTTTGTGTAGTTGGAATGTTATTGGTCTATTTTCGCTGTTAGTCTATTGTCCTACCCATTACTGAACATTTGGTAATTAACTGTCATTATTATTTATTTACGATAAAATGAGAGAAAACTAAAACTTCTCCAGGACATCCAACATTTCGACCATTCGTAAGCCAATTCTCAATTTTATTACCTCGCCTTGACAGCTTTCTCGCGCTCACAACTTTGTTGACCCCACAGTCCATAATAATAAAGAAAAGAAAAAAAGAGACTAATTAAACTGTAAATTGACCTATTCGATTTTTTGCTAGCATTTGAACTTTTTCACGGAGAGTGAACATTACCACTATCGCTTACGCTAGATGATGCACCCTTGCGGGTCGATTGCGATATCATGCGGGATCAGAAGCTTTGATTATCTCCACGGCAAGCGATCCCCATTTTTGTTACGAATTGGCCTTCCGGGCTGAATTTCTGAAATTCTTTACATTTCTGGTATCAACCACATACACATAACCCTTTGAATCTACCACAATTCCGTGATCCCTCAATGAACCGACTATCTGCAGACCCTTTTTGATCCCCATTTCGTAATGAAGTCACCGTTGTTATCAAAATTTCTCGACTCTTGAGATCGGCTGCTGTCAGCACTTGTACCGCTCAACATAGTATGGGGATCCTTGAGTCGATTGCTCACGCTCCAATGCCACGGTTGATTTCAGCTGTAGAAGCTTAGCCATTGCCAGTTCGAAGGAACCCACTTTGCGTAAATGAATTTACCATTAGTGTCAAACTTTTGGACTGCAGGATTCTGCTGGTCGCTAACATAAACGCGTCCTTTTAAGATATCTACTGCGACTCCCCATGGTTTATTAAACTGACCGCTACCTTTTCCACTTTGTTCCCCACACACAGTAGCGAATTTTCCATTGCATATCAAATTTTGCACGAATGTATTGATTTCCATAATCACTTACAAAGATATTGCCCTTGGCATCTACAGCCATACTTTCAAGGTTCTAAGAATTTGCTAGGTCCAGTTCCTAACGAGCCCCACTTTGTAATAAAAGATGCCCGTTGCTATTGAATTTCTGAATGTGCACATGCTTGCACCAGCAGCTTGCAGTACGTTACCTTGAGAGAGTCAACTGTAATTCCATGGGCATGGAGGATATTGGCGCATTGCCTGGATCCTTAGGTCCCCCAAGCGGCAACTAAGGTGCCGTTGGTATCAAATTTCTTGATGGCATGGAATCCTGGGAGATTATTGGCCTCACTAAAGTTGCGAGCCAGTTGTATTAGCACTTTTTGTGATGTATATAGGAAGAGAACATCGTACTGTTTTTATCTTCACTGGAGGTACGGTAATAATTGCCTGCCCTACACTACGATAAGCAATAAGGTTGGAGTGCTGAAGCTTGCAAATATTGCGAGATGAAAATACCCATGCATAAAAGTAGTTTACAATTAGTCATCGTGTCGTGCCTCGAACAAAAATTAAGATAGAAGCGTAAGCTGTTACGTGCCTGTTAAATGATTGACCAAACTCATGTCACGGCTATAAGTAATGCGTAACATAGTTATCCTTGCAATAGTTGGGTGCGATGTGCGAATTTAAAATTTCTCTATCATGTAGACATCAAATAGAGGTTATTACGGATATTAATAGGTGTGGTTTAGATAGTGAAAATGCTCTCATTAATTAGAACTAGTGAGGGTGGTTTCACAGGCAAGGTGTTGTACAGTACCCAGAGGCATTTTCTTATCGTATGCCAAAGTAGGATTTCTTGTCTAATTAATTTCGCTAGAACCCCCACGAGAATAAAGCAAAGTGTCAAGAGGTGATCTCACTTTGAGGTCAAAATCCTTGATTTAATATAAATTAAGTATAGTTGAAATTATAAATAACAAGAACTAATTGAATCAACACCTATAAGTCGAGAATTTGATATCACGTCTAACATATTCTTACGGGCGGGTTCACCGGTCAGAATTCTAGCGTTATCAGTTCCACCGAACCCGATATAAAATTTACATATTTTTGATGATTTTTATTATAAATATTGTATTTCATAATACGACCATACCTAACTCATGAGCTACACTATAACCCTTTACGAACATAATTGGATACCACAATAAGTATCTAAAGTATTCATGTTTAATGATATCCAATGTATTCGATGCCGCAACATATACTATTGAAATTTGCTCAAATTCAGTAAACGGTGTCATTTATTATAATGGATATTATACCAGACGTAGAAGCAGATTGCATTTTCAGTAAGAGACGGAATAGGGCTATTTGGTGGGTTTGAAAACCGTGAGAATGCCGATAAATTACTTTCTGGTCGTGCCTGGTAACTGCAGATATTCACTCATTTTTTGTCTGCAGCGAGGAAACATTGGAAAAGCTAGGATATTATAATTATTCATTGCAATAAATGCGAAGACTGAACCATTTACGTCGCAGAATCCATAGTCATGGCAATATTATCGTTAGAACAGGATAGGTTTACAGAGATGGTTGAAATTAAAATCGCAAGTGAACATAGCCAGTTCTGTAAATTGCCATATGTCAATTTCGGTTATTCACTTGATTGTTGTGAAATGTAGTAACTACAATATTGATTGCCTGATATTTAATTTTAATTTCCAGCTTATAATAGACCACGCAGGCTGAGTGCTCCGTTGAAGCTGTGTTGCAGTCCGAAGTGGGTATAATACCATACGGCCCACATAATCTGCACCTTCTCATCTAAGTCACCATTTAACACCGGATCAGAAACATTGCGAACGAAAGTGAGGTTTTTGGCATTTGAAAGCATATCGTCACATACCATTGCAATTACGGCGTCGTCCATTTCAACTGCACTTCCCAATTGATCCAAATGATTAATGGAATTTCCAAACTCAAAGAAGTCTGTAGTAATTATCGGATGTTCTTTGGTAGTTTATGTTAGGAGAGTTAGGGGTAATGATAAAGAGCTGCCCTTCAATGGATTCTCTTTGTAGGCGGAGCATATCCAGGCTCCTGAATAGAAATCATCTGGTTTCTTATTTCATCAAATAGTGTTTCATTTATATCCCAACTGCTCTGAAAGTTCTTGTTAGTTGAATACTTCATTCTTAAATTCGTCCTTCAGGTTAAAGAGTGCCGAATTGGATACTACCACGTCACCCAATTCATCACCATCTGCCACCCCGCCAGCTGTTCCCTATAGATAATACATTTTTAGCATTCGTCTCTTCTATAAAAACGTTTCTATCATCTTTTGAGTGGCAGGCTTTTCCCATCTTGGTTCAAATGGAGTTCCGACTTGAAGCATAATACGTCCTTGTTTCCTATTTTCACTTTATAGTAACTTCCAATACGCTGAAGCCGTCTTGCAGGAGCACCTGGACGAATGTCTGGAATAAAACCTCAAAATTATGCGTATATTTGAACCAATCATCAATCTTAACAGTGGGAGTGAATGCCCTTCGTAGGGCCTTATGCTCATCTTTTGTCCATGTTATAACTAACCATTCTACTGAGGGCAACTCTTCGTCTGGACTCGTGACATTAAGAGGTTCCTGGTCTAGGTGCCAATTCGGGACGGGGCCAACCCTATGAGCTGGAAGGCTTATCGCTTCCAGAGCAGACAAAAGCTATGTCTCTGCTGGCAGCAATGACTTCAGCACAGGTTCTTCATAATCCATCTGTGAATCAAGTATGCTTCTGGCTATTAGTTTTCTATATGATATATCTTCATTTCTTGATTTGATAGTATCGGTCAACTTCATTATTTCAGAGTTAATTATGAAATAAAACATTTCCCTCAAACTTCTATATGTTAATAAATAAAAATATAACAGGATTCTCAGAAACTGTAATTTATTACAGTGCTACGATAATCATTGAAATAATTACAGTTATGAAACTTGCATTATAATTCTGTTCCAAATTCCATGCGATTCAGACCGTAAAAGATAAAAGATATGAGATACTGCAAAGGGAATGTTATAGTCGTAGTTACAAGTCTGACTTGGGTTTTCAACTAATTAATGGTAATTTACTCCTGCTAACGATTCTAATTCTTAATCAAATTTTTTCGGCGCCGAAAAAATCCTCATGATGATATTGAACCCTTGTACCTATTGGGACCAAGCAGATATGAATCCATTTGCATATTCTATGACAGAATAAACTATTTCCCTAAAGTTTAGCCTTAGATCCTACTTTTACCATACGACGACTTGACTCATTGGATGGAATCGTAAATAGTGTTATTGGCCCTGTCCGTGATTCTTTTTAAGATATAATTACCATGTAGAGAAACCTAAAGACTAAAAATATTATTTAATTGAACCCCTTCTACATGAAATGACTAAACCCACTTGAGTTTTAATCTAAGACAAAAATGTTTCGCCGCCAAAAATACGATAAAAATATCTTTCAAGCCTTCCAAAAAACCGAATACATATGACCCAAATTGAAATGCTAAATTGCCCAATTCTCGGATTAAGCGACTATATGCTGGATATGTTTAGAATCTATACCTTTTTGATGCATTCTCTGAAATAAACATTGATTTTATTTCTTCATTACACATAGGACAATTATCAAAATATTCAAGTATGTCATTTTCAAGGTCTGGTAAATATGAGGAACACCAATAACAACTGCCGCAAATCAAAAGACGTCTTTTGTTAATAAATTCATTTTTGTTATGATTACCAACTGATTCTATATCGATAAAAGTACTCATAAGCACCAATAAGTCTCGCCCGCGCTATAATTGCCTTATCATCATAATTACATTATTATTCTTTAACTGCTATGATTACTACTAATGGGTATTGAATAGTCATCGATAATGAAGAGAACTGTACTAATAGTTGTTTCTTTTAGACTGGTTATGAATTTAATAAGAAAAATCAAAGAAAACATCTGTATTGTGGGAATGCTGTGTGGTCTTGCGTTTGTGGTTAGTTTATTCTTCATGCCTCTTGCTGAACATTGGTAATCATCAATAGAATCAGATTATTAGACGAGGTGATGAAACACTAGAAGGTATCGTATATGATTCCCTATACGTTTATCAGACGATAGGTGGATAATAAGCAATGTAAACCCCATTTTTCGGCCGACGAAAAATTAATTTCGTTCAAAGCCCACTATTCAAATTCTCTTATTTATTTTTGTTTTTACCCTTTAGGAACAACCGTCGAAGAAAGGTTAGCAGTCGAGTATCATTTTTTAACGTATAAGAAATAATTATTTTTGAAAAACTTTTAATAATTATTATACAGAAAACCGAGACAATAATAGTTATATGGAAAATCTGTGTAATTACCTGTTAACATGATTCGACTGGTAGGAAACCGTTGCGTCATTGGTGTTGCTGCCTCACGAAACATCATTTTATTATTTTTATCTTGTTTGCCATCATTATTGTACTTGCTTTTTCCCGATATTAGCAGACACCGCAGCTCATATAGCAATAATAGTAACATGATACCGACGCTTGACAAAAACGAAATTGCAATCATTTCGCGCATGTCCCACAATGTGAGTGGCCTGTACACAAACCCGAGTCTTGGCTTCAAAATAATCCTGCCAGAGAAGTGGAGTGGTATTGAGGCAAAATATTTGTAATAATGGTCTCAGTAAGTCCATCTGGGATTCTTCCGGCAGATGTAATGGCACAATTCCATAGTAAGAGCGTATCAATGATGATAATTGCCATTCCGAAGATTGTATTGGAAACCATAATGTCTCTTGCTTCAGCCTTTAGGGACGAACGATTCATCACCAATTGGAAATTCAAATCCATTGGATCTTGTGCAAAAATGTGAAACAAGATGTAGGATGTAAGGGTATATCGTCATCGATTGATAAGCGCGGTAATACAATTGTTGAAGAATATGTTAGCGAGTGTGATAGCAATTGGGGCTATACCAAAACTAAAACATACTCATTTGCTACAGCGAACAAGGATTCGTTGCTATAGTGTATTCTGCTAAATCAAGGGAAGATTATGACAATAACTTTCATAAGTTTGATGAATCCATAAAGACTTTGACAGTGTCTGAACCTATAGATATAGAAATTCATCACAAGAGTTATTTGGAGCACAGTTAACTCTTACAAACCTCAGACTAGATGGTCGTGGAATATCATATACGAATTGATAGCGCTCAAAATATCTCGAACTTTATTTTTGACCCGTTGAGAAGAAACAGGATTGCCTTTTCAGCAAGTGATGAAAAGCACTATTTGGTGCGGTTGAAACCCGTGTTAATGTAGATAACTTACTTTCTAGTCCATACACGGTAACTATAGATGGTAATCAAGTCAATGACTTCTGTGGTAACAGTGACAAGATAGACAATAAAACTATTCTGGATTTGACATATTCACAAGGTATACATAAATTTATAGTCAACGGAAAATAGTCAATGTATCTTTGCGGCAGTCAAGAAACTCTCTACAAATTGATACCGAAGGATAAAGTTTAAATTCTACTACAACATCTAACTATTAGAATCTCTTTTAAGACCGATATCGTCACGGATATCCTTGGATATTAACCTCAAAATATTCAATTATTCCGGAGAAAAAGAAGTAATAAGGAATCTCTATCTTTCAGGCATGGGAGGAAGAATTTATTGCTAGTAAGCTGATATTGAAGTTCCTGATATAAAAAAGTCTTGAAAGAACTTGATGTTTATAAATCTCTGAATATATTTGTTGATTCTCAAATGTTTATTCCTAAGTACAAAGATTTCCAAAAGTTTCAAATATAAAAGAGTGCTATAATTGATTATGGAACCCCAGAATGATGAACTGCTGGTGCAAAAACTATGTGAGCTTTAAAGAGCTCGCAATAATGGAAAAATGCATGTAGACCTAGATGAATTCCACTAAACAACATAGTGAATTTGAACCGAACGCAACGTTAAGAAGTCTTGAAGAAAAGAGTACAAAAAGGCATTATTGAAATAGATAACAAGATAATTAGACCAACTCCTTTAGGTATCCGAACGATGTAAATTGGATAAATCATTATATTCGTAAACAGTACGGTTAGAATAGGAATTATAATCTATACTTATAACTGGTAAATCTGACAATCATGAACCACTCGTGGAGTCCCTTCCCAACATTGGAAAGATGAAACTCTACATTGACAGCCTAATACGACTTAAAATTTAGTTTATTCAATTGGAAATCTGAAGAGTTGACCTTGTCAGACCCACTATTGGTATGTAGATTGATTGAACATTGCTACCAATATTTTCTACGAATTCAAACTCTCCTGTCAACTTATTTATCTCTATTAATTTCTTTGTCGGTTTTTCGCCAAGAATATGATAATGGGCAACGACGCCGCCAATAATGCAGGTATGAATAAAGACTATATTTTTGTTTTGATAATTTATGTAGTAAAGCAATGGTTGTTACCCAAATTGTGGATGTGGGTTCTGTATTCGCATTCCCACATCTGCTATTTCATGTTATATTGTTTCGAGTGACTATGAAATAATAGAAATTAAAACCGAGGTTCGTTCTGTTGGGACATTGGTTATGGCAAACGTAGGGTCTCCTAAATAATTTATTATTTCAGAGAAGTCAAATTTACAACATCAAATAACAGCAGGGACATTAAGAAATTATCTTATTAAATTAATCCGGCGACGCAAAACGAAATGATTGACCTAAAGTCACTATTCAAAATTTCAAGGTTGGCATTTGAAACTCGCTCTCAACAAACTTGAAGAAAGACGGAGTTATTTCCCTCCCAAGATTTTACTAATCCCATTTCAGGTAATAATTCTGCGAGTACTGTTTATTATTTTCGGTAGATATCACCTTCTTATTATGATCGTAAAGCCTGACTCTTGAATGTGGACTACAGGCAAAAATAGGTTTTTTGCCTAAAATAAAACGACAGAATTACAACTACTATAGAATATTACTGCAGGCAAAACCCATTAAAGAAAGCCAACGGTATTCTACAGGAGAGAGAACTTATAATCAAAATCGTAGTTGTAATAATTAGTGCAAAGCCAATATTTGTAAATAAACCTGCAATTCTATAATGTGAAATAATAAGAATGGAGGAAATTGAAGAAGGCATTATCAGTATCCCAACAGAAACTGCAAAAGAGAAGTTTGAGCCTGTTCAGTAGCAGATGGAAGCCAAAAGAGCATTTTTCGGAATCAAGATCAAAAACAGTTGCAGGAAGTATAACGCGCAATAGCGAAAAGATAAAAATCGATCCGATAATCCCAAAAGACTCGTCACCGATAGGATGGAGCGAACTAAGACAATCATTATTAGTTCGGTTACAATAATAAGTTTAGCAGTCATACTTACTCTAATACCAAAACCCAATCCAGATTTATGTACTGCTAAAGTAGATATCTTAGGTATGAAATTCGAAGTGTCCTAGTGGAATAATCTCACCCACACAATCAAATGTGCCTAGCATCATAAATAAGCCGATAATACAGCCGGCCGATCCGGAAGAAGTTAGTAAAATTACTCAAGAAAATGGATGGGAGCACGGGTTCTGTCTTGGATACGATAGTTGGAAATTGGTTAGCAGTCGGAAGTGTCGGCACGCACAGCAATTTTCTGCCTCATTTTCTTTGATTCGACCAAGCAATATTCGACAATAAGCAAATATCAACGGACTAATATCTCCAGTAATATATGGAAGATATTTCGGTTCTCTCAAAATGAGAAGATGCTGACTCTCGAACCTTATGGTTCACTTGCACAATATTACAACATCATAGAATTCACTTCGAATTCATTTACCATTGACGGAATCTATGGCGAGAACTACATTTACACGAACTTAATATCTTCAAGCCATTTATTACTTTTTCTTAATTTCCTTGCTAACTTTTCATATGCTTATAGATAATAATGACAACTATCGTTGGCAAAGACGGGTACAGTTGGTTCTAGGCGACCAAAGGTGACACCTCAGTGCAAACAATGAGTCTTGGCTGGGCTTTTCGGAACTTGTGCTTTATCGGGAAGAAATCATGAAATCATTTAGATAATTTCTTAATCTAGTGTAATCATCGCCAGTAAGTATTAGAGTATGGATTAAAGAACTTGTAATTTATCTCAATATCGGTAGGTATGCGCTCTTATTACACCTAAACTTGTGAAGTCAAGTTGAAAACTTTTACCAAACATCGACCACTGTGATAATATTTTGTCAATGACAGATATACGTTCAAATTTCATAATCTCTGCAAGCGGTATTACTCTTTCTCTTGAAGATCCGATAAAGGAAAGTCTCAGCAATTCCCTTATCAGTTAGGTATACTGATATCGTCCTGTGCTAGAATAACATAATTAATACTCTTGTCAAAATCCCCAGAATGTGACAATTCATCCAGATTATCATCGTTACCATGTTCCCACATTGCCTCATAGGTAAGAATGAATTCGTTTTGTATTATTTCTTGTGCCGTCATGAAAGTGTATTTTCCATGGTCACAACGGAAATAATAAGTCTCCCTTTATGAAGCTAAGAATATTTTCTGCTACATCCTCAATATGATAATGTAGAAGCATAATACTTGAGAAATGAGGATTGAATAAATTTGTAATTTTGGCTACTTTCTTTAGATTGTCACTAAATACAAGTCTGATTGACTCAAATATTTTCTTAACGCATCAATTATTGTCTTTTCTAACTCACTCCTAATTTCATAAAATGACTGATTTCAAATGAATCTAGATCTAGATTTGCTCATGGAACTAGAACAAGGGTAGATTGCGGTAAAATATAGAGAGAATAACCTTCAGGAAGCGCCTCAAAAGTTCTAATCTAAAACTGTTTTTATTCGTCTCACTAATTTGTCCACTTTCAATAGGTTTTTCAATAACAGGAGTTGAATTCATTTCTCCTTCTGATATTGATGAAACCTCTTTTAATGTGCTATAATATGTTCCATATGCGGTAATAAACCATACCATAACTTTATCGTCTATTTTCCTTATCTTCTTCATAAAGTTCAAATCCATCAATCTTGGGCATTTTAACATCAATTAGCAATAAATCATAGTAATCCGGCTTGAATTTTGATAATGCGATTGCTGAATCAGTATACGCATCAACTTCAAATTCTGCAAACTCAATCCCACCTTGAAAGTAATACTATGATCATAGTCATCGTCTACTAAAAATATCCGCTTCATTTTTTGTTTTATGAGAGTTATAATAAATACTCCTTTTCTTTCTTCTTTCTTCAATGCCATTGTTCAAAGTGGGGAGAGTATCGATAACTATACTTTCTTTGTGATCTTGTTGAATTACCAGTGGGAGGGTAAATGAGAATGTGGCACCTATTCCATCTGAATTATTTTCAGCCCACATTTTTGCCCCCATGGGCTTCAATGATTTTTTTGGATATATACAGACCTAAGCCTGTCCCTACAATAGATTTTGTAGCAAATTTTGTAAATAGCCTTGGCATAATTTCAGGGTCGATACCTTGGCCAGTGTCGATCACACTGACGATAATTTGTTGATCGGTGTCATCTCTTGTAATATTAACAGATATCTCTCCTTTCGAAGTGAATTTAATAGCATTGCTTAAAAGATTCGAAAAGACCTGGAGTTAGTCTCTCTGCATCTGCATTTACAATAATGTTGTCATTATTAGAGTATGCTAACTTTATTTTTCTTTGTTTGTTATTTTCTTCTTCCTTTTTTGTGATCTGCTAGAACATTCGTTATTATATCAGTTAAACCTGCAGTATTCTTTGTTAACTTTTAACGACTGACTGTCAATTTTTGTGGCATCAAGTATGTTTTCAGTAAGGCTATGGTAGTCTTTTTGCATTTCTGACGATAACGTTTAGTAACTCTTTATCTACCTCTATATTTCCTTTCTTAGAAAGAAGAATTTGGTGATAATCCAAGTATTGGTTGTATAGGGTTTCTCAGTTCATGGGCTGCAAACGCCGATAAACTCTTCTTTGCATCTTGATGTGCTCTTGGAGCCGTTTATTGAATTCGTTTAGTTTTCGATACAGTTCTGTTTGTTTCCAAAGACTTTCAAAGATTGAAACATAAGATAATGCTGTTGATTTACTATAAGAATAAGTTGCCAGACCTATTGATTCTTCAAAAGTAGCTTTAGTATCATCTATTAATTCAATGACAAATGAAACTTTTCTATCCACTATTAAGATAGTTTCTTGTAGGTCGGCAGATTGGTGTTCCGTAATATATCTGATATAGAAATTATTACTGGGATCTTGTTGATAATTTTCTTTTAAAGGAAATGGTTCTTATGCTTAATTCCTGACTATTTTCTAAAATTTTCTACATGCACTAACACACCCTGACTCTGAGGTTTTTTCTCTTGCAACTTGCTTTACTAAACCAATTATTCCTATTCGCTCTTGACGTTCAAACGCCTTATTAGTAGGAATAATCAGCATTTTATTTCTTTTTAGATGATTTTAAAAGATCGAAATAGAGATCCTTTATTTTAAATGCTGTTTGGGAGATTTGTTTGACATCTGTTGTCTCAGAACTTTCGTTCACCATATTCCTCAACCAAAGCCTCCAGTGGGTCGTTTTAATTTCTCAATACACACGTGCTACAAGTTCCACGATTACAAACTGGTTTTTAATAAAAATCGTCATATTTTACTCCAGGAGTATACTTATTAGTTCTTCATGCAGCATCAAGAGCAGATAAGAACATAATCTTAACGTTTGGAGTTATCGCTTTATTCTATAGAATAGTTGGGAATTCCGTTTGTAGTTTAGGCATTCTGAATGTCGGATATGACCAGATCATACAGAGGAGGGTATATGTTCTTCGTAGTGTCTTAAGGCGTCTTCTGAATTAGTAAAGGACTTTACATTCCATCCTTCTTGAATTAGTAAAGTGTTATAAGTAAAGGCTAAATCGGGTTGATCTTCTACAATCATAATACTAGAAGCAGCAGATGGCGTTTTGCGCATAGACGCAACCTCCACTCTGGCTCGCGGTTCAAGTTTAAATGTCACGTCACGTATATAGGGTATGATTGCTTTATCCCAGAAGAATATTCCCCCTTTTCCCTAAAGGAATAGGCATTTGATATATCCGGAAACGATCCTTTTAGGACGCGGTAAAGATCACTCCCTATTATTAGTCCGTTCGGAGCAAGCTTTCGTATTTATCTTAGAGCAGATGTTGATTGCAGTTCCGAACAAATCCTCGTGACATAGATGAAGACGACTGGCAATTTCAACTCTACCGTAATCAGCACTGATCCTATAGTCCAACTAAAGAGGCTTTCCTCGGAAAGTTTTGCATTGATTACCTTGTGAGCCCATATCATTGGTGATTGCAGATTCTAGTACTACCTTTGAAGCCTGACCGTTTAGTTACATCGGCTGTTTCGGGAAATAGTAAATTAAACTATCCCCAACATTTTTGATGATCTTAGCGCCGTAGGCTTTAACAATCGCTGCCATCGAGTTTAGAAAAGATAGAGTAATATCGCATGATTCTCTTTGGATCCCTGATTCTGGAAGTAATTCGAGTTGAATCTGCCATATCTACTATACATACACAGTAACTTTCAGATCTAGATTCAACGGATATCTCTTCATCTGAATTTATGAAATTAAGGTTTTTGTCAGAGTATAGAATCAGCATCAATCAATCAAACAACTCCCGCTGAGAGCACGAACGAGCGAATAAGGATCAGCCCTTTGCATCCGTATCATCTACGTGACTGGTGCCATGGACTCGATGTCGAATGGTTTCCTGGTCATGATAGCCGACTATCTATGCCACGATCATGGTTGCTGTCAGTAAGCATCACATGATCATATTCTTTGCCATTGATCCTTTGGAATTACCGTATCATTGAAATGATAAAGTGCTATACGGTTTTCAACTTCTATGGAAGCAAAAGACATCCGTGTTAACATCACGAATTACGGGTCCTGTTTTTTCAATAGACCTCTCGTTGATAGTCTCTAGGCACTAGTTCGCCCTGAGCAGGTTTTCGAAAATAATTTCAACGTTAAATGTCTCTACACACATAAAATGCCTTCATCTAACTAAACTATAAAGAGTTCGTAAGCTCTGCAGTTATGATAAATCCAGAGCTTTAGCATATGACTCCACCGAACCCGTAGTCCCAAAGTTCAATATATTTCGGGTTCATAAATCGTATATTCTAGCGGTTATCAGTTCCACCGAACCTGGTAACCAGATACGGTCCAGAAGGGCGTTGAGTTTGTAGGCCTGTGAAGCAATCAGTGAAAGCGCAGGCCGAGCACCGTCTGAGCCCACTTGGATTTGTGGAAATTTGCAGACCACCAGCTTCCATCCACCTTCTGCTGCCTCAAACATAAAGGCGTTTTCCAATTCGACCTGCTGACTTATCAGGTTCTGCTCATTAAAGTGCCAAGTTATCTCCTGCTACAAATCATCACGGAGGGTGGCATCAGCGTTGCCAGACATTGTCATCAGGTTGGATAGATTCGGGTCACCTGGTTTAGGATCATCATCATACGATACACATGATTATGAAACATATTATAGTATTATGGCCCCTTCCTAATTAGAAATTTAATTTTTCGGCGCCGAAAAGTTGCGATGTCGGAATTGACTTCATAACGAATTGGATCTACTTGTTCCACTTTCTCATTAGTTCTATTCCCCCAGGAAGGATAGGAACTATAAAACAATAATTGGCCATGTTCTTGAACATTATCGTTCTATTTAAGCAAATATCTTCAAGAAAAAGTGGACTTGAATCTTTTTCAAAAACTTTATTCCAGTTGTCACTTCCACTCCCAAACTTTGTAGGAAAAATTTTGATTCTCATCTATTTGGGTTTCATACACTCCTACAAGATTGTTAAGGAAAGCTTCAGCTTCCCTGTTGAGAGTGTATGGTAGAACAACGGGCCATGGAATCTTATTTTCCTTGACCAGTAAATCTTCCTATTCCTGAAGCAGTCCATGTTGCGATTTCGCCCTCCTTACTAGTTATTACTCCTTGTCCTTCGCCATATAGTACTCCTTCAGGTCTATAGATTGTGCAATATGTTCCAATCTCTGTACCATCAGCACTCTGTATTTTGCGGTTACCTGAAAAGTGGTTTCCATCTTGAGCTTCCTTCAGCATCTAATACTCGCTGGCCTGTAATTTTGCCAATAAGTTCGTATATAAGATCTCCTAACATGTCATATAAAAATAGTCAAGGTATTTATTAAAGCTCGCATTCGTTAACAATAGGTGCTAAAACCCAAATGGTAGCATTACGAGTTCCACCGAACCCGATGTAAAATTTACATATTAGTTAATAGATTTATCCCAAATATTATATGATAACTTTACTAGCGAATGGAGTTACAATTGCATGAATGGCGGCAGAATCATTCCGTTAATACGCTAAAAATGCGCTATATTAGTAAGGGCTTTTTACTGAACAGTCATTATCATACTAAGTTATAGGTAATTTTTACAGTAACAATTTTCTTGATAGTATATTTCTTAATACAGATATATCAAAATCAAAGAAAGATGGTATTGAAGATAATACGCCACCTTCCGAGCCTACTTTATGTTATCAACCATTTTGTTGGTATTGTTTTCTATTCCATTCAAAGCTTATGTTGCTTCAATGTTGCTCTGGGCAAAGGCGGTTCCATTGATCCCGCCTCACTAGCGGAAATGTTAATCCCTGGATACTGGAATTCCAAAGTTTTAGCGAATGTATCGAGAAAGAAGTCAAGGCGAGCAAAATGTAAATGATGATCCCTATTTCAAATCAGAACCAACCAAAGTAGAAGTATTCAAGTGTTATGATATTATATTTAAAAATCCGAAGGAAAGGAGTTGAACTGAAATGATTTCAAGAAAACTATATCGCATACTGTCAAACTCTCTGGTCCAAAATTATCTTTTATTAAGATTTTGTAATCTCCATCCTGCTCTTTGCAATCTTAGTCAATACTTACGTATTACCTTCAGAGGGTCTAACTCCGTTACTATAATCGTGTGGCGCGAGTAGCAAATAAGAACGCTACCTAACAATTTCTAATGCGTAGACAATTGTTATAACAAGATATTCAAAGGTGCTCTAAATTATTATGGCATCAAACAGCAGCGAGTTTATTGGTGTTAACAGCCCCATCGGTTTTCCATCAGAGTCATGAAAATACACTCATAATGCAGCAAGTGAATATGATAGTAACATATTTCATCAGAAACCAAGGTCAGTAGACACAAATGCTTCCGGATAGCTTGGCGCGAGAACGATGTTTTTATTCTTGGGAATTTTCGCATTCTGATATAAACGTAGATTAACATCTCTTATCAAAAGTCTTAAAAAGAGGAGACAACAAGTTAGCATTTGCTTACACACGAAGTTGAACGAATCTATTACTTCTATTTATCTGTATAATACTGAATAATGTCAATGTTAAATTAGAGATTCTTTTCTCCAGTCTATCAACGGCTGCATTTCATAGGATAAAGCAAGATTTAATCCAACTACATGCTATGGCATTTGCTGATGAATAACTATACTATCATCTAATTGACGTGACATCTTACTCTAGTCAATGTATTACAATGGGGATTTAATAAGAGTTCTATTTTACAAGAGTAAAATCCAACCTGCCACATGCATTAGAGGAAAATTACCATTTAGTTAACAGTGGTATCAGATTGGAAGGCATTGACAAATGGACTACCTTAATTCAAAACTCATGTCAGAAATTACAGTCCAAAGGATTGAATACAATTAACTTGGTGGTTCCTCAATTGGACTAGTGTGAATTTTCTCATGGTTCCCACCTCCTGAACCCGATGAGTATACTGTTCTTATACTTGAATACCATAACCAGTTCGGCTAGGTGATATGGAGTAAGATACAAAGATGGCAATGAAGCTATCGACCACCCTTGGACATATCAATAACATACCCAAACGCTCTAAACGCTGCCATAGTTAAAGGACTTTTATGAATACTTGAAAGGTATAGAAACCTCCGAGAAATTATCAGAATCAAAATTTAAAAACAACTAATTGGCTATGCGAGATTCCTGGGCAAAAATGATAACATTTCTATGAAATACAGAAAAAAGATCAAAATATATTTCTGTTCTCGGACACTAAAATAAAGAATAGCAGTGTATGATCCTAGACAAGAAATGGATTACTGACTTGGAATGATTATCTTTGGAGAATCAAATACTTCTTCAGATGATTACATAATTATAAATTAGTTAAAGAAATTGGAAGTGAACCTCAGCTTATATACAATTGGATTACCCCCATTCCTTGAAATTAAGAAGAAGAAAACCAAACGTGAAGTCCATATTTGGAAACTGAATTATGGGATCGAGATGAGTTATTCACAATTGCTGTCACACATTCAAAAGATAAAGAAGAATTAGCCTATACAGCTTTGGAGCCGATAGTGTTGTCCCAGATGGAGATATATCTGCTAAAAGAAGGCGGCGCAGATGTGATACCTCTACTAGTAACTCCTACAAGGCAACAGCAGATTCAATTAAAGCACTCAGACCAGATTGGACGTATCATATTAATGGGAGTCTCAACTACAGACCCTCTTGCAATTTCTCCGGAAATCTTGTTCAAACGTGGTCACATCATAGGTTCTACGCAAATGATAGGGAGCACCTCTATGAAGCGTTAGACTACGTTGCTAAAGTGTAAGGTAAAAGTAATGACTGAAATATTCCCTTAGAGGATATTACTTAATGCATAAGACAAGGTAGCCAACTGGAAATGTGAGGTTTAAGGCAGTGAATACATCCCCACTTGGCAAACTCTGGTGGATGGATGGTTAATCCCTGTTCATCCCTCTTGCTCTACTGTTGTCCTCGGAATCTAGCTCCCTCGAGTGGGATCTCTGAATCCCTCGCGGCTGCGCCTTGGGGAGTCTTTAGCCTTCGTTAAACTTTACCTGGACAAAACTGACTGCAACTGTGCCCTAATTCTGACTGACTGGTCGTTATGGCTGAACCTTAAATTTTAACTGTGTGGAACTGAAATCTCGAGTTAGGTGGGCTGTTTAAACCATGTGGAAATTGTTGATAGTATTACATCTGTTCCATGGAGAATAGCTTACAGGAAATGAGAATGCTAGGGATTGAATAGATAGGACCCATTGTCTTTTTCTGGGTTTGACTTTTCATGATTATTTGCTTATTAGTGCGTGCTCTCTGGTAGTAATATTTCTTCCAAATCCTGAGGCATCTCTTTGCGCAAAAGTCTCCTTTAAATAAGCCTTTTTCCATACTGCCTGCCTTCGTAGTCTGCTCAATCACCTTTCCTTTATTGATAAATTACCATATTAAATGGATTATTTTGGATCTACGGGCTGATAGGGCCACCTCTCTGGCCGTTTGTTGTATGCTTATTTTTAAATAGTGTCTCGTGTGCATTTTACTGCAAAAATTCAAATCATCGGAACCTTCCTTGCCGATGTCTGCCCATACCGGAGTGGACATGGATGAACTGTCTGACAGCGTTATGATAATGCTTGGCGTGCCAAATTCTCAGCTCGAAGAGAACCCCTGCAATTCTTCTTTGCTGACCACTCTTGTTGCACCTGCAGATAAGCTCGCCATTTGGGGTCAAACAAAATATCGCCTTTGAGTTAAGGAGGAACGATCGCACCAATTTCTGCAGAAGTTGGTGGTGCTTATTTATATTATCTCACTTGCATAGCCCGAATGAAATAAAGTGAACCACTCTATTAATTATTATTTTAGTATGCTTGGAATCACTCTTCTCACTTGTTAGAGATAATCGCTCTGGAACAATCTTACGGTATTCGCAATTGGTTAACTCGCAATAGAATATACGTGACTCACCTCGAAAGTAATTGGTTAAACATATTTTCAATAGTTAAAGATGCTACGTGTACTGGGATATTGGGAATGTTCTGCTTTGTATTGCGTCAGATGCTTGGGTGCCTTAGAATGGACAAATGGGGCGAATATGCTTTGAACTCCTTATGGGTGCATTCCTCGTAAATGGATTTTTGTCCGCGATAGATTGCGGTTGTGTATATTTGCTAACCATGGCTATGAAAAACACAAGCACAGTTTCTCAAGTTGTTAAATTTCTGAATACTAGGTTGAATGCTGCTTTTCTTACTGGTGTAGTGGAAAAAAACAAGAAATAAACGAGAATAGAATAATCACTCATTTTTTATAAAATACTCTGACAAAATAAAAATTGGATACTTGGGCACAACTTGTCTGCAAAAAGTATAGCTGGAAATGCTTAAAATCAACCTTCTTTTGGTTGTAGAATTCGTAGGATCGAATCGTGAATTGCTTGCGCGGTGTGGATTATTAAGTATCGCGATTTATAGCATTAAACGTGGAGCCAACAGCCTAAGCAGCGTAATGACGTTTGAGAAAGTGGATGTCCTCAACTCTTGAAAAAGGCTCTTATTCTAGCCTGATGGAATTTCAAACCTGACCCTTCTTTAAAACCCGTGAAAAGGTAAAGTAAACAGTGGGCATTAGCTGATTACTACTTTTGCCTTCTCTAATTAATTCCCTTCAGGATAACTAACAGTTTCACTATCAATCCTGCCCAGTCAGCGGCTGACACAGGCCAGTCGACATCTTCTTAATCTACCTTCTTCTCCTGCAATAAGTTGGTAATTCATAAAAAAGTTGCGACTCTCATGCAGACTCAGAGGAGTGACCACATGCGCCGGGTCACACGCCAAAAGTATTTCTACCATAGAGGTGGAGGAATTATTTTTCTAGTCCTTCTCGTCCGTAATCTTACAGGCGTTGTCTCATATAACATGCAGTTTTATCGCATTATATCGCGACTGGATTATGTGTTGTAGATTATATACCAAGAAATTATGACTAGAAAGTTGTAAAAGCTTATGCTCTGCCTAGTCGTATCGCGAACCGTTCAGGGTGATATCACCCCTCTCGGGATCGCGGAATACGCGACTTAAACGGGGTGGGCTCGCTACCTGAGTTAGATGCATAGCCAGCGAATGCTCTGATACGAGCGTCAGGAAATGAGTCTTTCAATTTGTTTGCTGGCCCCGCGGTCATGTAGCGCCTCGTCAGGCTACGCACATCGACCAAAATGATTCTCCTTCGACCAACTTTATTATCTGGTGAACCTCTCCAGCGACCTGAGGGCAGTGGTCCTCGCAGCTTTTGGCCGCATTTGTGGTGAGCCGGTTGCGGATTTAGGTAAATGCGAATCTCCGTCTCAAGACGCTAATATGCGCTACGCCTTTTACCTTTAGTCCTTTTTTTGTGCAACGCTTTTGCTGAAATCTGGTCAGAACCCTGAGTAGATCTTTTTTGCGATCAGGACCGCTACGCGGAAACCGGGACCACTACAGGGTCCACTTCGGTAAAATTTGCAAACCGGCGTAAGATATGTTCATACGGCTGAAGACAAATATTCGATACAAATTCAGACATTGAGACATCCGATTTGAAATAATATGATCTTCCTTCAATGCCGTCCCTTACGGATCTGATTTTCCCTCTTCTTCAGAATTCCCGGTGAATAAGAAAGCAGGCTACCAAATTCCAGTTGTTTTAGCTTTGTTAAGGATGCTAAAGTGAGCCACTTGCTATCGTTGATTTAAGCGAGTGCATTCAGCACTTCCACTTCCAATGAAGATTGTAGGAATTCAAAAATGTCTTCTGTATCGAATAACTCAATAGCACCATAACTGAGCATCTTATGAACTCGTGGGAGATCATCTCTATTTAATAGTGACTTCCAGATGAACAGGACGACCTAGTCTGAGTGCTTCCCAACTCCTGGTGTAAGGAACCGCTATTATCCGAAAGGTTTCCACTATTATCAGTGGCGTCTGAAATCAAAGCCATCGTTCTATTTCTGATCACAAAAATTATTTGGCTCAATGGGGCTTCCATCTCAAACTGCGATATTGCAAGGTGATGGCGCATGATTTCTTGTTGGAAGTGAAGTTCTTAGCCGGAAAAGTTTTGTCCAAAGGTGTCCCTAGAACTGCAATAGTTTGCTACTAGCCTCACAGCCAGTTATGAGTTGTTGTGCTCTGGAATTCCTTCCGCAAGTCCACTTACAATGACAACCTCTTGATGCGCTTGCAATGGATTTGTTTTGACTGAAAAGCCCATTTGGTGAGGCTTTCCTAGATCCAACTATCGACACTGAGGTTTAAAAGCGGGATCTTCAGTGTTCCACTAACATATAGATTCAGGGGCATATTTTACCTCGACGTCAAAGCAGCGGACGACCAAGGGTTTTAACCGTCAAACTTGATGCAAAATTTTCATTGGTTGTCATACTCTCAATTACTCTGATAAAGTCCCCCTTTAACCTTTCTAAAAGATATTTTTAAAAATAGAGGAAACCAACGGACAGGGAGAGGGATTTTTAAATTACGCTCGCATAAACTTTAACTTGGTCTGTTCGCCCTCATGTTTTTGGTGGAACGCGTTGCAAGTCTTTCTAAATAAAATAATAAATACGGACGTAACAGAACCTTCAGCACCCGATAAAGATAGGGACACGCTACCCTTCCCACTATCCAGAGCCGGAAGAAAGCACAAGCCGAGAGATTCACATACGAGGACATGATGGCAATAGCAATAGGATAACGCAACAAAGCCGGCCTAAAGTGTTCAGTGTGCTATTATATTAGTTTACTATTATATTATATTCCTTCCACTTCCTGAGGATGCCACATCACTCACCACGATAACTTGTTCCGTTTCTTCAGATCGGGCAGTGCATTGATTAATTCATTCACATATTCACGGCTCGCTAGAACTTCAAGAGTGTGGTGAGTGTAGTTGTCAAGCATTAATATAAGCTTAGATAGGAGTCACATCACCTGATTCCAAACTCCCTAAAACTGCTACTCGTTATTGCCTTTTGTCTATTATCACTCAGGATATTCTACAATATACGATTATATAATAATGACCTTTCAATCTTTCCATCTCTAAGAAGCAAATTATCTAGATTTGTATTTAATCCCCCACGTTACTTGTGCCCATAGTTTCAAGTGTTTATTTCACCAGCTGGTAACCTTTTAGGAAACCTTTTGTTCTAATAGACTTTCTTTGATCCATACTTCCAATTCAGAATCAGAACTGTTCTTTCTTTCTTTCCCCTTGATGGCAATAGCATCGTTACCTACCTAGATACCTGCAGTATGGGGCTTCGTCTGATTTGGATTGCACTTTAAATTACTTCTGCTACTTGGTTTGGAGAAGAAGAAGCCTGGCTCCTTAAACCTTTCTTTCACTCACCGCAGACATCTTTTTAGAAAATTCTGCATACGGCGAACCTGGATTCATTGCCTTTTGAAGCTGTTTTGCGTTATCCAGGTGGTTGGTTTTTTACTGCACCTGGCTCAATTAATATAACGTTTATGCCAAAGCCTTCCAAATTCCATATTTCTTCATGGACTCGAAAAATCCACTTCTAATGCCACCTATGCCACAGCATAAGCGGAATTAAGAGGAACACCTATTATACCTCCGATGGAGCTTTACATTTACTATCGTTCCACTTCTTTGTTTTCTCATCATAGGTAATACCGCTTTCATTACTCTGACTGCTCCGAAAAAGTTGGTCTCAAACTGTGCTCTTATCTCATCCATCGAAAAGCTCCCCGACCGCTCCGTGGTGTTCATATCCTGCATTATTAACTAATACATCAATTCTTTTGGTGTTCGTTACCTATTATATCAATGGTATTTGCAACTGATTTATCATTTGTTACATCTAGTCTTTAAAACACTCTAGCGCAGATTCTCATTTTTGGCAAATTTTTACCCTGAAGAGTTAAGGTTACGCATAGTTGCGTAAGTAAACCCATTTTTGCAAGCATGTTTCAAATCCGTTACCAGTAGAGCCGTTTGCAATAGAATACTAAGCCACGCTTTCTTCTTTGCATATGTTATTAACAATCAAAATAAATTATATAAATGCAATGGGCATATTGGCTATGAAAACATCATTAATATTATTAGGTTAGTTAGCATATGCATGTTGTAGGTTGTGCATCTGAATGATAGTTCCCTATTCTGTGTTCTAGATCGATTCTAGACATCAGATGCTCTCCAAACAGTCGTTTTATGATCGAGACATTATGGTCTCATCCTTGTTTCGTTGATTGCACAGGCAATTTGGAATAGCCGCGCTTCGATCTGCTTTCTATACCTACCATGGGGTCTCTCCATATCGGGTACGTGTTCATATCGAGCTGGGATTACACTGAACGCATGTGGCATCTTCTTACTCTCAAAGATGATTATCTTCTACTACCATAACCCTTATCACCTGTAACCACAGATAATGGAAGGAAGCATCTACAGTTCAAGATTAAAATGAAAATATTGAAGTGATTAAGGAATAAAACATGATGTCATAGATGGTGAGCCCAATCAGGATATAATTTCTAAGATGTAAGGTTCGGAGTGGACCAGGAAATAATTTGAAAGTTTTAAAAGGATCCGATTTTCCTATTTCATGTTGAAAGATTGAACCTCTGCTTTACCGTGATAGTCTAGCTTCATTCTGATCTGACTATAATTATGAAGAGATCAACCGACCTCGATGTCTTATTGCTTTTTTCTTATCGACCAGAGCCGAGGGCAAAATAGGGTCAATTTGTCACTACTCCACCGAACCCGATGAGTATGCGGGTTCCACAATCGTAATTCTAGCGTTATCGTAGTTCCACCGAACCCGATGAGTATGGGTTCTTATACTTTGAATACCATAACCAGCCTTTGCGCTTCGGTGATTGGAGTAAGAATCAAAAATGGCAATGAAACTATCGACCACTCTTGGACATATCAATAATATACTTAACGCTCTAAACGGTGCCATAATTAGGGGACTTTTGCGAATACTTGAAAAAGATATAGAAAACCTCTGAAAATTATCAGAATCAAAATTTAAAGCAACTAATTGGCTATGTGCGGAGATTCCTGGGCGCAAAGAGATAAACATTTCATGAAATACAGAAGCAAAGATCGTAAATAATTTCTCATTCCCGGACACTAAAATAAAAATAGTGCTGATGATCCAGATAAGAAATGGATTATAACTTGGAATGATTATCTCTTTTGGAGAATCAAATGCTTCCTCAGATGGCTTCATAATTACAGATTAGTCTCGGGAAAATGGAAATGAGCCCCCAAAAATCCATCTGATTGGACCTTCCAGTCCCTGGGCATTTATTCAAATTAAGAAAAAAAGAAGAATTAAAGTCAGAGATCTAACTCGAATAGCACCTTACAGTTACCCCCTTTAGTAAAGATATGAGTTTTTCCATCACTTGTTTTGGTTTCTATAATTTGTCTCTTCTCTCCATACTTACTGCTTATTGTAATCTTGTCATTTATAGTCGGGCAAGTGAATTCTTTTCCTATCTGCCATTTAACTCGTAGGGATTAGTACTTATTCCTTTCCCGATAACACTCCATATGCTAGCAAATATTCATAATTTCCCAACAGAAAAACATGACAATTTGGGGAATGACCAAGACTATGGAAGTAACTTTGTGATTCCACGCTTGATACACTTACTAGTCCATCATTAAATTCAGGAATGAGTGTTATTCCACCATATTCCGCGAAAGGCAAACAACATACCTGCAATCGTAAAATATCTAGTGCTGTTATTTTCTGCTGCATCGTTAACTCGAGCATTGGTTGTAAGGTCACGTACTGCTGGACAAAACGGATTCAAGTTGAAGGCTTCTGTATAATCTGCAACGGGCGAACCCGCGTTGGGAGTACTCAATCATTATCAAGTTTGCAACATCGCTGGTATTTGACCTGGATAGGTATAGTCTTTGCATCCAATCCACCTTACTGTGCTACTATATTTACTTGATTTTGTTGTGTCATGTCTTTGATATTCTGGACAATTTTGCTCAATTCGGTCGCATCATGTGAAGCCCTTCCGCAAAAGTCATCGGGATGAAAAAGTTACACTACAGCATTGAATTCCCACTAGCCTCAAGAGCCAGTTCCCATGGAATCCATATGCCAGAACCCTCGTTATATCCATGAACCAAAATTACTGGAAGTGCATCGCTAGAAGGAGATGGTTTTAATTCTCCATTATCACATAATGATGACTGAGCGAAAAGCTATGCCAGAAAATGCACCTAGGTTCGCTGTTAGTAACAATAATGATATTGTTACCGTAAATATTTTTGCTAAAGGAAATTCTTCGTTTTCCATACTCCTACCGTCAATAAACCATTTCATTTTAAAACATATTTAAACAAATTTTATGAATATTTGTGTAGTCTTATGATTAACATTGGTGGTTCCTTAATTGAACCTCGTGTAAAATTTCACATGGTTCTCACCGAACCCGATGTAAAATTTACTTATTGTCAACATATTTTTTGTAAATATTAGAAAATTATGATATGCGATTGTCGTTACTGTAATAAAGAATCTATCTCTATCTATTCTTTTCTTCTTTCAAAATAGTTCATTACGCGTTTAAGGGTATAGATAATTACAAATGTTCCTATGATAGATAGGGCAATAATAGACAAAAACCATATCAAATCGCTGCTATGAATGTCCATTCATATATCTGCAATTCTGTATTTATCATAGGTTACTAAATTTATACAGGACCAATTAGATCCAAGACTGTTAAGTTTAAACTTCTAGACAAAATCAAGATATTTTCTAACCTGAAAATAAATTACGTATACTAGTGTATTTCTATTGAACCCAAACTCCTAATATAACTATTCCCCTCAATTGCAGGTCAAGATATTCAAAAATATTAGAGAAAACCTTTATAGCTTGGGTTTACATTACTAACTGAGTCCAATCATTGAACTACTAGCGTTACTAGAACCACCAAACTCGACATAAATTTTACAACATTTAATAGAATTATCATAAATATTAAATTGTAATTTATGGCAGATGTGCGACATACAATGGCGTTGGGGATGTGACAACTCACTTATCGCCAAAGAATCTTGCTTTTAATGAATTGGATTATATGTTTCAGAGTATTGGGAACCACTATTTGGAAGCAAAAATACTTTCATGCCGGTTTGCCATTGGTCGTTTATGAACAATGTTGTGTCATCCGAGGTACCGTCGCCCGTTATCCCCCGTCGCCACCCTGATGTGTGGATCTGGCTCAGCTGATGCTCATTATTATTAATCTCAATTCTTCTCATTATTATTTGCAGCAGGCCCCAATAAGCTTTAAGAAGAAGTTATACATTATAGGATAAGGATAAAATTTGGTGTTAAGATTTGAATCACTGCTTATAACCTTATTTGCTGTTGCTTTACTTCTCGGGTTTTATCCCGTCGATGCCAGTGGAATCTCAACTTAAAAAAGTAATATTCCATCAGCTGACTCTTCTCTGACTGAACTATATTCAAAAGTTCAACCATCTGTCGTTCAAATAAATGCATTAATCAAGACGGAAAACGGCACGATACCGCAAGTTAGTACAGGATTTATTTATGATAACAGGGGTCATATTTTGACCTCTTTTAGTGCCATAGATGGAGCATTAGAAGGAAATATAAGTGTTTTATTTTTCAGATCGCTCAAATCATACTGCAGAAGTAGTTGGATCCGATCGCCATTCAGATCTCGCCGTTTTGTCTGTGGCAAATATTTCCAAAAATGAGTTGACCCCATTAACACTCGCTAACTCTAGCCAATTGAGGATCGGTGAAAATGTGGTCTCGGTAGGAAATCACTTTAGTTACACCAAGTTTACTAACACATGGTATAGTTGGGAAGTTAGGAGTTTTATCTCTCCCGAATCCTGAGGATAATGAATCCTTCGCAATTCCCGATACGATTCTTACAGATGTCCCTATAAATGAAGGTGGTAACGGCAGCCCTTTGCTTAACACCGAAGGAGAGGTTGTCGGTGTAAATATAGCATATTATTCCTTGACTGGTAACTTTGTGGGCATTTCACTTGCAGTTACTCCAAATACCGTATCCAAGATTGCGCGTTCACTTGTTGAAAATGGTTCTTATCTACATCCTTATCTCGGAGTTTCAGTACGGATATGACTGCTGATATTGGGAAAATATTGAAGCTCAACCAATCGACAGGCTTTTTAGTCATTGATGTCGATCCAACTAGTCCTGCAGCTAAAAGCTGGTGTTCGTGGTGGACTTAAACAAGCTTCGAAATTAATGGGGCACCAATTAAATTAGAGGGGATATCATAATGACGATAGACAATCACTCAGTTACCCAATTCGAGGATATACTAAATTATCTCGAAGAGCACAAGAAAGCAGGAGATAATGTTTATCTAACCACGTTAAGGGATGGTAAGCTTCGAACAAATTTAATATTATTCTTGATGCTAGGCCCGGTCTCCAAGAAAATGATTAATAGATACAGTGGGGTATTAGAAAAAAATAAGGAATCATTCTGTTTATTCTTTTTGCTTTAATCAGCTAATCACTCTTCGCAATTAATGGCGGTATGTGGGTTGAACCCCTTTCCCGCAAGGAATTTACTCCGACGGATCCTTTTGAATGATAGGTTCATAACAATCTCTTAATATTTTCAAACCGTTGTGATTCATAATATAAACAATGGTCATATGGTCAGCCCCGTCCCATATTCCTTACTGATAATACTCAAAATACAAAAACTAACAACAAATAATGTTTGGACCAAGATAAATTCTCATAGTGTTATGCCCAAAACTGACATAATTTTTTAACAGATATACTACAGGCAAATTTGCTCACAATCCCACCGAACCAGATATATATTTACCACATTTTAGTAACATAATAATAATTGTTGAGTATATGCATTTATGTAGCGATATTTTTCTTGCACAATATTCTATATTTCTAGGCGGATTTCTTAAATTGTCACGAAAACATAATTACGGTTAGACAGTTGTCGAAATAGATATTCTTATATATTTGTATAAAACAAGCCAAATTATTGAAAATTAATGAATATAAACCAGACCATGACGGAAACATTGCCGCTAAAGTCAAGATATTTGCAATTTTTATTTTTCTCTCATTGGGAATTGGCGCTGTAAACATACAGGATATATTTTTCGAACCTGTTAGTGCTCAGTGCCAATATCAATACAAATTATGACGCAACCGATTCAAACAGCACACAAAATAATATTTTGTTAATTACAAATATCTCGGCAAAGAATCTTGAAAATCGCATTCAAAAAGCAGGTGCCATTCTTGAAATAACAAGCAAATTACCACAGGTAAAGAGATGTTCCCTATGCACACTTGCTTAATCAAACATTAAACACATTACATGGAATACCTCAATACGCAGACATAGAAAAAAAGACAAGTAGTTAAGAACATACTATCTAGCAATAATGATTTATATGAAATTTTCTTTGTTATGCCAAATGGAAATATGTATTTTCTCGAGCCTTATTCTATACAACAGAGTCTTACCCTGAACAATTTTGCATTTAGAGACTATTTTCAAGGGGCGATTAAAACAAATGATACCTATTTAGGAAACGTGCATGCTACTGCAGCCGCCTCTGGTGCTAGAACAGCAAAGATTGCCGTTCCAGTATATTCCTTAAAGGGATAACTCTACTATTGCTGGAGTATGGGCTGGTAGTATTGATTTTAAAGTTTTGAATAAAGAACTTCAATCACTTAATGTTACATCTTTAGAAGATAGTATGCGTGTTGTCTATGTGGATAGTAAAGGACAAAAGATTGCTGATTCTGATATAAATAAGAGTATAATTCCCGAGTCTTTTCTAATCTAACGGGTTTTAACGCTGCTATAGGTGGACAAGCTGGTTCAACTATTGATACAGTAGACAATACAAAGATGTTGGTAGCATACCCAGCCAGTAAATGCATTTCATAATACTTGGGTTGTTCTTTTGATGCAACCATCACCGCCACAATAATAATTACAGCAGAGTGTGGCAAGTCTAAATATACACTTTTTGTTTATCCATAAATCCTTAAGATTTGCTTTTTTATAATTAGAAATCCACCTAAAAGCAACAATATCGTCATGCATCTCCCGGCTCAAAATTAAGTCAAATATGATTCACAAACCACTGGCCTGGGGTTCAAAGAACTTAATAAAATATTCAGGGTTCGTGTAGCTTTGTGCCCCAATCCACAAGTGAGTTGAAAATAAATAGAATTTGTTTAAAGTTTAAAGTTGGGTCTGAAAATCATGCCAAGTATGCTTCACAGACGGCCAGCCACTTCTATAATTGAAGGCATATTCACAAATAGGAATTAATTTTGTTCTGAACTGAGATTAAATTTTAGATGATTCCCAAAGTGGACTGTTATTTTTAATGGACAGACTACGGAAGCAAATTTGCTCGTTATCCCCCACCGGAATGCTAAAACCTAATTTGTATTGGTTTAGTAGTATTCTACATTTCTGCATTGGCTAATGAGAGATATATGGCAGACCTTCTGAACAGAACTTATAGTTGCATTTATAAACAATAACTGAACTGAACGAACTTATGGTGCATTTATAAACAATAACTGAACTGTGATTTTAATGATAAAAGCAAGGAATTTGTATTTGTTGGTACTAGCTGTGGCACTTAGTTGCAGTTATTATTTCTGCGAATAGTTCTTATGCACAAAACGAAAAATTTAGAGCAAAATTAGAAGGCGTTAATGCAACATCCAAGGCTGTAATTAACTTCAAGACAAAACCTGATATGATGACGTATAAAATGAATGTTACTGGTCTCACTGATGCAACTGACGCAAAAATAAAACTAGGTAAGATTGGCGAAGGTAACGATGTAGTAGTAGATCTTCTAAAGATCAGCAAAAACAAGGCTAGACCAACTGGGGTGTTAATAAGAGGAAACATTACTGATGAGAGTTTAGTCGGGTCTATGAGCGGAAAACATTGGCAGATTTGAGAACAGCTATGGCTAACAATGAAACATACATTAGCCTTCTACTAGCGCTCACCCAGATGGCGAGATAGCAGGACTAATTAAGGCCAAGGCTTCCAATGCAACCAATGCAACCAATGCAACTTCAGGTTCGAGTTCAACATTAGGCTCGACCGATCAAACCGATGCAAATACTACAACCATTACTGAAGCTGATAATGCATCCACTCTAACCAATAATAAAGAAAATACGGTTTCATCTTCCGAAGGTGCCAGAATTTCTATAGTCGAAGGCGCATCATTGCGCAGACAATAGCAAGAGTTTTGTACCAGCTTCGATTACAGTGTCGACCGGAACAACCGTTACATGGACTAATGATGATACTACACGTCTCTATACTACTATATCAGGACTCCAAAAGGAGTAGATTCCGGTAAGGTATTTGATTCAAGCTATTTAAAGGGCTGGTAGGACCTTTGAACATAAATTTGACACAGCAGGAACATTCGATTATTACTTTACACTTCATCCGTTTATGATGGAATACGGTTGTAGTTAATTAAGTAAATTTGTATCCATATTTAGTTATTTTATGACTTTCTGGCTAGTAAAAATCCTAATATTTCAATAATGACGGAAGAAAATGATAAAGAGAGGGATATTATTACTAAATCTATCAATCAAATAACTTTTTTAATTATTCAGACAGATGGTGAACATTTATACTTTTTCCGTTCATTCTACTGTCTCTATACTCAAAATGAATATCAATAGATTTTATACAACATGAAGATCCAGTGCATTGGAACATAGGTATCCAAATACAAATGCCATATGCAATAGTTTTACATAATAGATAAACAATTCATTTTAGCATAAGGTTAATTTCTTATAATAAATCTAATAATATTTCTATCATGCTCTAGATAAGGACTTAAATCTTCTTGGTCCCAACTTTAAAGTTCCATTTCATACTTGATTTCTTTTTGGTGGCAAAAAGATTTCTACTTTAATTTTCAAATATAATAATATTCCTATCAGATTAAATTAGAATTACAAATTGTAAAATTGGGACTCTAACATTATTTGGGCTCAATCAACTATTAGCTAAGCTGAAGGGGGTTTGGTCCCTTCATGTATAGTTCAATAGTTAGTTATTTTAGTCTTTGGCTATTTCTTTTATTAACCAATATGACTCTTGTTAAACCATAAGGTTCAAATAGATTTGGGGCCTGTCTATACCGAAAAATACTAGTTCGTACATAAATGATTAATGACAGAATATACGTATAAGATAACATGCGAATTAACTGTAACAGTGGAGACTGATTTTCAAAGCGATACTAAACCAGAAGAATACTTTAAGTCTTTGCTTCAGTATTGCTTAATAACTGGGGCCAACGTAAATTCGAAGAACTTTGAAGTTACAAGAGTTACAAGAGTAGATAGACTCTAGTGCATTTTCTTGCTACCCCTATAGTCAATTTTAGGCGACCAAAATGTGGAGCAATTTTAAAGGTTAAAACTCAGGGGATAACGGTCATTTTTGCCTCATTTCCGTCTTGCAAAATATTAATTTTCGACCTGGAAATATTATCTAATTCCAATTAGATCCCAAAATTTAATTTGTAGTTGATAGTAGATCTTTATGGACTATCAGGATTTAAGAAACTTTATTCAACGAAAAATGCACATGCAACATATCTTCAGCCAGTCATGATCAAAACTCTTCTAGAATCAAACGATAAAAGCTTCCACGAGAAAGATTACACAGTCTTTCTTGCAATTAGATGAAATCTAGATTGACTATTATAGAGTTATTACAAAACAGATGCCTGGCAGGGTCTTAAAAAAACACAATATCGTAACAGAGGATTCTCAGAACAATGGATTTAAACTAAATATTTCCAACATTACAGATACACAAAGAACCGAGCTCATTTCTCTTTGTGAACAAAAGATAAATGAATATATCAAGGCAAAAAGGTAGCGGTCGCCAAATCTGGATTCATAGGATGAAGAGCTTCCTCGTATATTCCAGGCACCATAAGATTTGAAGTATTAAAGAACTATTCAAGATTATGACATGAGGCTAGTTGTATTTGACCGAAATTTTATCCGATTTTAGGAAACCCAATAACTAGGAAATAATATGTAAGCATAATCGAGTTCGTCGATACCCGCGACGCTATCGGCTCTAAATTCGGAGCTATGATATAGAAATATGCTGGTGAGCTTAACTGTTTCTAAAAACTAAAATAATGATTAAATGAAGTTCATTTCATTCTTATCCATTATAGTTGTACAACTAAAGCATTTTGGAGTCATTTGATTAGTATCGTTTAGTATAAGTCCTTTATCATATAACTCAATTTATGGAAAAACAAACAAGATATTATGCAAGCGCTATCATAGGAAATTGAATATTATGGTACTTGAATTGATGCCCCAGCCTCGCTGCATTGATTATGGCGATAGCTGGCTGTACTCTGAAGGGAGGCTTCCAGGTCGAATGGTGGGGTCATCGCAACTCCGCACTAGACGGGGCAGTGTTGCGGTTTCAGAACTACGTTGCACGACGAACTGGTGTCGATGTCCGTCATGCTACTGCGGCGCGACTTCGGATTGACTGTCAGGGAGAAGATACGGGCTATCTGACGATCAATGCGCGTGAGAATTACTCGCTGGCCGTCAAAGATGAGGCTGTAGTATTGACAGCAGATGGACCGGCAGGTGTCCTGCGTGGCCTGGCGACACTCCGGCAATCCATTACCAACGTGCCTGTAGGCTTCGCCATCCCAACGATGTTGATAGATGATGCGCTCCGCGTTTCATGTGGCGTGGTGTCATGATTGATGTCGCGCGGCACTTCTATTCTGCACCTGCGCTCAAGCGCCAGATTGATGCGATGGATGCTGGTGAGCTTGAATGTCCCTCCATCTGCATCTGAGCGACAACGAGGCCTTTCGAGTTGAAAGTCGTCTTTATCCCAAGCTTTCATGAAGGTTCCTCACCAGAATACTATTCTCAGGTCGAGATTCGTGAGACTTGTGTCGTATGCAGCGGATCGCAGAGCATGGATCATTCCGAATTCGATGTTCCGGGACACTCGCTGGGGAATGTTGAAAGCCTATCCCCAATATGCCTCCGGTGAAGTGGAAGGAAGGGACTACTTTTCTGCGATGGGTTCAGCGCTCAATCCCGCCAACCCAGAGACCTTCACCTTCCTTGATTACCTGTTTGGAGAGATGGCTGAGTTGTTTCCAGACAAGTATTTCCACGTGGGTGGCGACGAGATCTCAGGGGCAGACTGGAAGACCAATCTGCAAGTCCAAGATTTCATGAAAGCAAATGATTTGAAGACGCTAGGTGAGCTCGAGTCCTATTTCTTCGAGCGCGTACGAAAGCGACGTCGTTGCTCGCGGAAAGATCGTTATAGGCTGGGAGGAAGTTGCGAGGCTCCGGTGATCCCGATGATGTCCTCCGTCCAAGCATGGCGCAGCCGAATGCCATTGCCAGAATCACGAACCAGGGTAACCCGGTGGTCGCAACGTGCGGTGCTTATTTGGACAAACTCGTCCGGCCGAGGACCACTATAGAGTCGATCCGCACGACCCTACCACATGTGGCTTGACACTCGAGCAGTTCGCGGAAGGAAAGTCAAAGTGACTGCCTGAAGCGATCCTCGCCGAGGACCGGCGATTGATCCATCGCTGAAGCTTTCCCGAACAGCAGGGGCTGGTAATGGGTGGCGAAGCAGCCCTGTGGGGTGAGATTGTCACCGAAGAAATGTTCGACAGTCGGCTCTGGCCATGTGCCACCGTCATCGCCGAACGCCTGTGGTCGCCCGCCTCTGTTCGCGACACGGCAGAGATGTATCGAAGGCTCATCATCGTTCACGACGGGTTGCGTGTCGGGGGCTTGAGGACGATGCCAATCGTAGGCGGATGGCAAAACGAGGCTGGCGCCGGGTGAATCAGAACCAGTGGCACTTACTCGATCTCGCTCGCGCCGGTGCGCAACCATGCTCACAATCATATGGGGATGGGGCTCTTGAAGGGGAAAAAGCCGCTACCCCAGGAGTTCAATGAGTTAGCCGATGCAGCATCGCCCGACAGCCTCGTGGCGCGTCGCTTTGCGCTTCGACCACCGAGCGGTTCGTGCGCGGTGAGCATTCTGGCGCCGCAGCGCTGAAGGCGACCTTAACCTCATGGCGCAATAATCATATTCTATTCACAAAAGTCGCGAAAAGGAGACCCCAGCCTTTGAGGCAGCACTGCCTCATTTCCGCTGAAATCGGGGCGCTTGCAGGAATCGGCTTGATGCCATCGCGGCGGTCGCAAAGCAAGCATCCACCCAGCACGGATTGGCGTGATCACGCAAGCGGAGCTTACTCGATCGTCAGCTCGCAGCGGAAAAGGCGTCTGAAAGCATATTCCAGATATTAACAATGGAGCAACCAGCAGCTGACCTTCTGATCAGCATCACGCCGGGCGTCCGGAAAGTTCTGTGGAAGCCATGCGATGAGTCTTGGACGCTGACCTTCCTCTGCTGGTTGATTTTAAAAAACTGCGCAAAAAATGGAACCAGTATATAATGCATTTACTAAATATAGGAACTCATTTTTACTAAAATTAAGAACCATCTATAATATTCATTGGGCATCTCATTTGCTGCGTATATCTTGAGAAGATCATTTCGCTAATTAATTGCCATAAACGTTAAAGTAGCAGAAGAACAGAATAGTTTTTGAGGTTAATTTCCAAGGGGGTTTGGTCCCTGCATGTATAGGGGTTCAAGGTTTTAGTATTTACCCTGGCTCAATCACACCCATCAAATGTGCAATTATTAGTCATTCAACTGAAAGGATAAAACAATTTCAAATTAGGCAATATCAATTCTTACTTTTCATTAGTAAAATTATCGTATAATAATTATAATAAATCTATTACAAATGTAAAAATTTATATCGGGTTCGGTGGGATTCGCGGCATAAATGACCCTTATACAAATATAGAATTAATGTGGCCTAGAATTCGTGAATTATAGATATTAATAGTAAAGTTCAGGGCATATCTGACATTACAAAATCATGCTAAATATGTATTACTGTATCGGGAAGATCCGGTGCAAGCATAAAAGTTTAAACTGGGCTTGGTATGGTCTGGAATTTAATACGTCATTGGATAGACTGCTATATATTCTGGTCTATTTAATAGCACAATATTAGTAGTGGCCCCAAGGGTATCCGTGACGATATCGGTCTTAAAAAGAGATTCCATTAATTGACACAAAGTTAAACTTAGTTTATGCAATAAGTTTATTGCTTAAGAGGGTATTTAATAGCAAAAATAATACTACTGAGTGGATGAACTCAGGACATACGCGGTTCAAGTTGACATTCTCGTTTGTTGGTTTAATATTCCAGCATTTTATTACTACATCCATTCCATTGCCATCATTATTTATTGATTTGGTGTCAATGTCTCTATATCCAAGATAGCCCCTATGATTGTCGCCTGAATTATAATATCACTAATCACTATTTGATTTTACCAAAAGACTGCTTGACGTTACCAAGAAGGTCGATACCACTAATACTAACAATAATGTCATATTTAGGCTGACCTTCATTTAACTAAATTGGCATTTTAAAGACAAATATTTATAGTTCTCTTCCTGGGGTAACAGTTTATGTGATTCCTGAAAATTATCCAGAGTATGGCAACCAAAACATACGAGCCACATGCAGTAACCCTATATAAAAAAAATTATCGAAAGTCTCAATTAGACAAATGCCTAATTATAATGTGAAAACAGATACACATTTTATAGATCTCGAAGCACAAATCACCAAGGGATTTAAGTATAAAGATACCCAAAAGTAATCCACTCTGTAATTGAGGAGTTTTTGTTAACATACGCCAGAATCCCTGAAATAATCAGGAACATAGAAGGTCAAACAGTTATTTATACTGAATATGTAGGACATAGTAGAGAAACTTTGAGCCTCATGGAATCTACGAAGGTTATACGTTTGCACTTTATATCGGAACCACTTACCAAAAAAGACTTTCAGCGACGAAAAATTTCTATATTCATCTAGAAATTCAAATGTGTATAAAATAATTGAGCGTTAATATGATAGGTTAAATAACAGTGATTGAGCTTTAATCGGAGGTCATGAAATGAATATAAAAATATATACCTGTGATGATATTCTCGGACGGCATTACTACCATCATTTTTTCTGGATAAACACGGCATTACTACCATCTTTTCATGAGGTAAATGCTGAGCTCCAAATACTGGCATTTCGAAACTCCCGCGATACTTCTGATACACGGATATCTATCAGGATGCATCAGTTTGGGCAAAATGGGAAGATTTACTCAAAAAAGACGGTATTATATTCTATCCAATTACCTATAAGTCTGATGATAAATGTGGTTCTGCCGCAGATCATGCTAAGGAACTAAACATGCAAGTTCAACAAATTCTTAAGGATATGAAAATGAAAGGATTTCCCAAGAAAATAAATATTGTTGGTCATAGTAAGGAGGATTAGACGCAAGAGTATTTCTCGCAAATAGTAGTTATTCTGCAAACACAGTTGTTTCAAATCTGATAATGATTGAACTCCTAATGCAGGGTCGCGATTAGACAATAACAATGATGTATGCTCACCAGCCGTTAAAGACTTAAGACCAGGAGCAGCAGATACAACAGCAGCGCAAAACGAAAATACAAATTATTATACTATTTATGGTGATTGGAACTGACTCTGCTACTGAATTGTCCTCAAAGTGAATGGCTTCCCTGTTGGGATAACAGGATATTTTGGGTTGATAGGAAAGGAAGGAATTAATGATGGAATTACCTGTAACTAGTGTGCAATCTCAACCTTATTTTATAAACCTTTGGACACACATCAGACTGTCATTCCAATCTTTTAGGTGAGGACGAGTATAATTTAGCGCGAGGCGTACATGCTAAAGTAAATGCGATATTTCATTAAATTGTATTCTATCTCTCCACTTTTAGACTTATATCCTCAGAATTATTATTCGAAATGTAAAAGATATTGGCTTTATATACAATTTTCTCTCTCGATTTAACTCTGTTGCTTTGCAGTAGTTCATTTTTGAGGATATGGAGTAGCAAAACACCAAAAAGTATTTTTAATATTAAACAAAGTATAATTTGTATATAGAAGTGAACATCAGCCATGTTTATTTTTCTTCAACAATTGTTCCAAAATTTATCTTGATTATATGTCCATCGATCAGTATCCTAGTCAATTTAATCGTTATACTATTTTATTCTAATGATATTTTTTATTTTATTATCATATTTTATTACTTAGTAGCAGTTTTTATTGTTTCCTTGCTCTATGGTCTATTTCCACTAGACACAGGTCAAAATATCCTGTGGAGAAAGACTATGAGAAAACAGAAAGAGACCATGAGAAAACAGGAAGCGACTCATGAGAAAACAGTCATAGAATTTGAGTTCATAAAGAAAATTCTGTGGATAGGACTCCCTATTGTTTTTAGTATAGAAATCTTGTTTTTTTTGTTTTACAACAATTTTTTAAATTATGGTTTTGTTGTTACATTGAAGCTTTTAATATATCTCTTCTATTTGGAGGAGTAATTAGAATTCTATCTTATATTTCAAAAACGACACTTTAGATTTATTCTCGCAAAAGGATGTTGTAAGATCGCAACAAAAAGAGCATGACTTTGAGAAGTTAAAATATTTATTCTGGCATTAGGCTCTATATGACAAGTATCTGCAAAGAACTATCGGATTTCAAATTAATAATATTGAGAAAATTCAGTCTATGTTTATATCCTCGACTGTCACAAAAAATAATTTAATAAAGGATTTATGTAATTCTCAAATTTTAATGCATCCAAACTGTATTTGAATATCTATCGATCAATTACGGCCTTTCGAAAGCAGATCTTTTTGTAAGAGAATCACCATTACAAAATTAAAAACTATTGGTGCCTTTTTGCAACAGCAATACCTATAATAATTTCACTTATTCAAATAATTTTTGGTGTAGGAGGATAATTAATTTAATCTAACATCATATATAAAAAAGGGCAGTATCATTTGGAAGCGCTGTTAATATTTTGCATGTGGATGAAAATTATGAATTATCGACACATAAGATTAATGTTAAATTAGTATTAAATATTGTGACTCTTTTTCAAAGATTAGTTACCAAGTGTAAACAAATCTAAAGACTAAAATAACTAACTATAGAACCCTTCTACATGCAGGGACCAAACCCCTTGCTCCCAAATTTTGTATAAATGAAAATTTAAAATCAATTATTCAACAACTAGTCCCTTTTTAGATTAACTACTAAAATACTCCTCAGACTTTATAAATAACTCTATTATCTACATAAAAATTGTTCAAAAATTTAAATGAAACTATTTCATAGAGAATTTATGAAATATTTGTTATTGCTGTTTTTGCTCTGATAATTCCTTTCTTTAATAATTTCTTATTTGCCGAAACCGAGTTTCTCAATTGATACTATATTAACAAGAAATGTAACATCACTTACTTATAATTCTAAGAATGAAAATGTATATGTAAGCGCTTTAGATCCAGACAGAATCGCAATAATTAATTCTAAAACAAATAATGTAACAAACATCATAGAAAAAATCTTGAAATTTTTCCTAATAAAATAACTTATGACCCCGTTAATGGTGCGCTTTATTTATTTGGAGATCCCATGGCCCAATTGAAGTCTAATATTAGCATTATTGATGGCAGAAATAATACTATTTCCAAAACCTATTTGTTTACAGCGATAGTGAAAATAAAGTTCCAGGCAACTTATTATCTAATATCGTATATAACTCAAATAAATCTATTTACATTATTAATCCATGGAACGAATCAGTAGCTATAATAGATCCTTCTACGTATAACGTTACAAAATATCTTCCAATTAAAGAGGCTGTAACCTTGACGTTTAATCCATCTAACAATTTCTTATATGTAGCAAATATTGATCTATTTATGTGGTAGATTCTTCACGAATGAAGCTATCAAAAATATACCAATAAAAGTAGGATTGCCAAAGGATTTAATCTATAATCCCTCAAATGGTAATATCTATGTCACTCTCCAAGACCCTTCTGAGAATGGAATTGTGATGGTAATTAATTCTTCAACAAATGAAGTTATCAAAAATATCCCTATTGGGAAGTTTCCGTTTAATCTCTTAAGAGTATCTGGTGCCTTAGCCTTATAATCCCTCAAATAAACATGTCTATGTTGCATTAAATGATAGCATTTCACTAATAAACTCGAGTAATGAAATTGTAAAAATATATCGTTTAATGATACAGGTAACCCGTTACAAATAGGATATAATCCAAGTAATTCGATCTATATATTGGTATAGGAAGCAAGAAAAATAGCCATACTTAATTCCACAACTAACAATGTTATGCATATTATTGAAAACCTTCAAGGTTATCCAACAGGAATCGCATTTAATCCTGAAAATAAAAAATATATACTTACTTCAAATATCTTTATCGGTGATATATTTAGAAATTCTAACCATACTATTGCCGTTATAAATTCCACAACTAACAATGTTACGCATATTATTGAAAACCTTCAAGGTTATCCAACAGGAATTCGCATTTAATCCTGAAAATAAAATGATGGAGTTGTTAGCACAAAATAAAACTGATCCACTAGGATAAATTAAGGCTTTTAAAAATAAACCTAACAACAAACAAGATTTCAACTATTTTGAAAAATTTTTTGAAGATAGAGACTTACCATCTGCAATCACATTTAATCCTGAAAATAAAAAATCTATGTGACTGGATATAGTGGATTCAAAATCAATTTCCGGTTATAGATCCCTTATACAGAAAAACGTCATCAAGAACATTCAAATAAGTGATCAAAACTACTCTCATGGCAATTTACTATATAATCCGTCAAATGGTTATGTCTATGCAACTAGCATAACAAAATGATACTAATACCCCAACTGTAATAGACCCCTTCTACAAATAACGTCGCCGTAAGAATATTCAGTTAGGCAAAAAGCCGCTGACCGTGCTTTTAGAAATGATATTATTCGCCAATCCTTCAAATGGTTATATCTATATTCTTGAAACAGAAATTTCTCGATTGGCAGCACTAATACTGGGTTTGTTGGGGTTATAGATCCTTTCTACAAAAATAACGTCATCAAGAATATTCCCGGATAGGAGATATTAACGGAGACATTGGGACAATAATCCACAATCCCTTCAAATGGTTATATCTATATTATGAGTATATATAATAATGATAACCGATAATTATTCGGTCGCGGTTATAGATCCTTCTACAAATAACGTCATCAAGAATATTCCGATAGGGGAAACTGATACTCTTTTTGGAGATTTACTATATAATCCATCAAAATAGTTATGTCTATGTAACAAGTATAATAAATGATACTGGGCTACTGCCCCAACAATAGACTCATTTACAAACCATGTGGTGCATGATTCCTCCAATAGGTGAGCCCGATATTACATTAGACAGGAATTTAACTTATAACCACATCAAATGGCTATATTTTATTTGGAGTGGAGCCAGCTCATAAGTGTAATTAAACATAAAGAGATACACAAATAATTCTTAAACTTAGTCCTTTTTTTCATTAGTGCAATAAACTTTAATGCTTGCAAAGAGACGCGTCATATAGTCTTAGTATCTACGTTTTGGTGCAGAGATAAATCCCAGACCACCAGCGTTAATACAATCGGTCCAGAAATCCTCCGCTGATTATAAGCTACCAGCCTTGTCCTACTTATGATATATAGTTCCTACTAATTTATAAAATTTAAAGACTAAAATTATTGATTATTGAAACCCCCTATACATGCAGGGACCAAACCCTACTGTTATTAACCTCAAAAACTATTTTATTCTTCGACTGAATGGGGTAAAGTGAACTGCTCAATTCGCGCTGCGAGAAATGTGACAGAAAAACAATACAGAGTTTTCTGTAGGCAATTTTCTAAAGCAACTTGTATTAGTCAAATCTGCAAGATATCATCTCATGAAAGCAAATGACAATGCATAATCACTGCTATCATTCTCATCACGGGTGGTGCAATAACAATAGTAGGTATCCAAACTGCATCTGCCGGTCCTATAAACACATCCAGGTCTAATATTAAAAGCGCTGAGGAGTAGATGCTTCTAGTGGCGATAATAGTCAAGCAACAAGTCAAGATACAGATACGGAAATCATTACATCTGCGGATAATACCATGTTCAGAATCATCAGACTGTTCCAATGCTATAAACGTTATAAGTGCTTGGCGACAATTCAAACGACGGTTCAAAGCAGCCGCCTGATAACTTAAATAATGCATCTGTCTCCAAGAATAAAATTCCGAAATAAGTATTAGATGAATATACTGAAAAGTATTAGGATATTTTGATAAGCACACTGTATAAGTGATATCTACAATTGCTAATTCAATGAAACAATCGTTGCTTTTTATTTTAACAGAGCCTCGATTCTAGTAAGTGTTGCCTCTAGCAATAGTCGAAGTTCGAAGAAATACTGGACGCACAGCAACAAATCTAAATAACTCCAAATCCAATATCTATAGAGACACATATCTGTGCAAGCCAGCTAGAGTGAGGCTGATAATAGTCAAGCATCTTTTGAGCAAACGAATATCAACAAGGAAACTGCTTCAGAAAATAATTGTAACGGAGGAGAATGTTCAACATCCGCAAGTTAAGCAACACCGGCAATTAAGAAGTCCTCAAAGTAAGCCTTTAACTATCTAAGGATGTCCAATTTAGAATACTTTTTTGATTTTTAAAAATATAATTTGTTGCGTGACAATCAAAAGTGGACTACTTATTATATCTTTTTAACTGGGATTTCCATGACTATAGCAGCTAACACTTTTAAAGAATAGTTACCACGTAGATTACTCCTAAAAACTAAAAATATCCAATTATATGAACCCTTCTAAGATGCAGGGACCAAACCCCTTGAGTCTTAACATTCTTAAGACATAACTTTTTCGGTGCCGAAAATTAAGATTCAATCATAATTACATGCGTGACAATATACTACAGAATTTAGACTGGAAGGATTATTTATGGTAGTCTTCAGTTTCTTTATTTTATATTGGTATTTTCAACATTCAAACAGCCAGTGGCTCCTACGCAAACAACATTAATTCTAGTAATATATCATTAGCATTTAGCATTGGATTCACCTTTGATAGAACTCTAGAACTAGCAACTAGATTTAAGTCCCTATCTACTTTAGATTCTGACGTAAAAATATTTATGGTCGATGCCAAATAGGTTATGATCGTAAGAGGACAACGCTACTACTTCTGAACTCTAAATCAGAAAAGTTAATAAACGGATATTCTAAATAGTAATTAGAATTCTTTTATTGAAGTGATATCACTGTGGATACCACCGAACCCGCGTCAAATATGCATCATTCTATAGAAACTTAAATCTTATAACTGGGCTGAGCAAAGGGGCCCTCCTCCTGATAATCTTTTAATGCTTATAGGGAAAATACTTACTAAATGGACTTTCATTATCCGCGCTACTCTGATTACTTTGATTGCTATTGCTGCTCTAGGTTTAATTGCAATCCCGTTTGGAAAATCCCCAAATTCATTGATAGGGCAATTATTTTGGAATTATCATTTGTTACTCTATCTGTTTTATTATGGAAGGATATAGTAAAGCACTTTATGCATGCATTCCATTAGCTGCCTTGGTTATTATTGGTAATAGCCTTGCTCCTCCTCATGTCAAGCTGATGCTGACCTTTTCTAAGCCACTAAATGCAATTATTCTGATATTGGGAGGATACGTATTGCAGATCACTTTGATATATACGAGCATAATGTCAATACTGAATATAAGATCAAGAAGATTAACTGCAGCTTCATAACCATACAAACACAATATTAGTATTTACGAGTGGCTAATGCTGCATAAAAGCTCAAATACGAACAAATGTATCAGAACCCGTATACATGCTAGGACCGAATCCCAGCAAACCCGTTTCATGATATATAATATATTGTCACTTTTTCAGGTAACCTATTTTACAACATGATTCCAATTAAGAATCAAAATTGTCTGACACTTCCCTACCAGCCATTATTGCGGTCGGACATTAGATCGAACTAAATTTTTGTCAGTTAATTGGTTAGCTACCCTTACAAAATGACTCAAATTTTGCATTAGGATCATGCCAGGAGTTTTCACCCATTTCTTGTTTCACCTTGCATTGAACATCGTTCCAGAGAGGAATTGCTTTAGCCACGGCATTACGCCCTTTGTGAGTAGCCGTTACAATTCTTGTTCGATGATCGTTTCCCGATGAGATCTTGATAAAACCCTGTCTCTCTAAAACAGATAGATTTCGGGTCAGAGTCGTCCTATCCAGCCCTTGCTGCTTAGCAAGATCTGAAATTCTTATTGAGTCATTGTTGCAGATGAAACGTCTAGTACTACAAGTTGCGTGGACATCAGTCCACTTGACTTGAATGCATTGTCATAAAGTAGTGTTATTGCTCTAGCTGCCTTCCTCAATTCACCACATATACAGGACCCTCCAGACATTCCTTGTCCCAGTATTGCATTAGTATTTCGTTCCTTCATTTTCAATTAGGTTGATATACACGCATTACTAATAAAAGGTTTACCCCGATACCGATACCTTGACATATAATGTTTTTAGATTATATGCGTGTAGATACACTTATAAGTACGTGCATATACACCTATTAGGTATGAATCAAACGAAATTAATACAGCAAAGGAATGAAATCGTGAAAAGCTTGAAGGGAAGGTGAGCTGTTATAACAGGTGGAAGCACCGGCATAGGCCTAGCTACCGCAAAGCAGGTTCACCTCAGAGGGTGCACATGTTTACATCACAGGTCGCCGTCAAAGCGAACTCGATGAAGCAGTGACGGAGATCGGTGATAATGCCATAGGTGTTCAGGGAGACGTGTCAAATCTCGCAGATCTTGATCGGTTGTATGCCAAGGTGAAGGAGCAGAAGGGCCGTATCGACATTCTGTTTGCAAACGCCGGCATTGGCGAATTCGCTTCATTGGGGGCAATTACTGAATCCCATTTTGATAAAATATTCAGCATCAACGTCAAAGGGCTTCTGTTCACTGTGCAAAAAGCGCTTCCACTATTTCAGGACGGCGAGGTGGTTCTATCATTCTAACTGCTTCTGTCGGAGGATCCAAAGGTTACGAGGCGTTCAGTGTTTACAATGCAACCAAGGCCGCTAGTACGGTCGTTCGCCCGCACCTGGACGGTCGAGCTGAAACACCGCAAGATCCGAGTCAACGCGATCAGTCCTGGTCCGATAGACACACCGATCATCAGTGGCGTGGTACAGAGCTGAGGAACAGATCGAGCAGTTCAAAGACAAGCCTCGTGGCCAGCGTGCCGATGGGGCGGATGGGCAGCTCCTGACGAAATCGCGAAAGCCGTCTCGTTCCTCGCATCGGATGACAGCAGTTATGTTACCGGTATAGAACTATTCGTAGACGGGGAATGGCACAAATATAACGTCAAAGCTTGTAAGCAAAGTATAAGGATTAAGAGGCGGTTTATTAAGACAGGATATGATACCAGTTAATCAAGATCTAATTGTTAGTGCTGTTGAAAAGGTAAGCAAAAGTGTTGTAAAATATGTGCATGTGTGTAAGGACAGATATGACCAACTATTCCGTGTATTTCCAGTCGAAGGTGTTGGCTCGGGTGTAATAATTGATGAGAGATGCCACGTCCTTACCAACAATCATGTTGTAGATGAGGCTCAGAGATTAAAAGATTACGCTAACTGATGGAAGGATTTTCAATGGAAAAGTGATAGGAACTGATGAGACAACAGATTTGGCTGTAATAAAATTAGATTCGACAGAAACACTTCCATTCGCTGCATTGGGAAATTCTGATGATTTGAAGATAGGTCAAATAGTGATTGCAATAGGCAATCCATTTGGTCTAACTGGAGGACCAACTGTAACAGCTGGAATTGTAAGCTCATTAAACAGAAAGATCCAATTTGAAAAGGGCAGTGCTAGAATTAATTCAAACTGATGCAGCGATAAATCCAGGTAATTCAGGTGGACCACTTGTAAATACAGAGGGAGAGGTTGTCGCAATTAACACAGCAACGATGCCGTATGCACAAGGTATTGGCTTTGCAATGCCCAACCAACATTGTTAAAACAGTGATGATAGAGCTAATACAGAATGGAAGAGTAATCAATAGACCATGGATTGGAATCTCGTACGTAAAAATAACAAAACAATTAGCTCAATATTATAGATTACCCACCACAGAGGGCGTGTTAATAGCACAAGTAGAATCACACAGCCCAGCTGATGATGCAGGATTGAGAAAGGGAGATATAATCGAAGCAGTGGACGGCAAGAGAATAGACGATACTACAGAAATTTCACTAAATGTCAGAAAGAAGACCATAAATGACAGTCTAAATGTGACTATTAACAGATATGGAAGACGCTTTGAAGTTCCAATACAGCTTCAGGCGCGACCATAAGTTATTATTATTTTTTATTGTATTTGTATTCGCAGGCTTGCTACTAGCTAATGAAATATTACCTCTGGGGTTGATCTCGTTTATCAGTTTGCAAAAAAAACATAGTTGTTATTTTTTGATTTACTTAAAGAAAATAGCACTATCGCGAGAATCTTTATACGTTACTGCTAAATGGAACACTAGTAATTCAATCCTATTAGCCCAAGCAACAAATGAAGTCTTACTTTCTCCACTCTCCAAATCACTCAATGATTTAAAGACGTCATCAATACCTTCAACTTCTATCTTAAAGTTCACAAGATGCGAAGGATTGAATAATTATTAAGGTTTAAGATAAATTACAAATCTTTTATAACAATATCAGTAGAGATATAGTAATTTGAACAATTATTATGTCCTGCATCTGTTATTTTCGCAGGTTGGATAATTGTCTACTAATTTTTAATATTCCCTTTAGAAAATATGTGACACTCTTTGACGTAGTGTTCGCTCAATATAGTGGATGTGTGGGTAGTCTGATAACAGAGATAATCCAATACGACCACATCTGCTATTATAAAAATAAAATTCTCAGAATCTAGAATTTTCAAACAAGATAAATGTCTTTAGACTCCTAGAGGACTTGTGCTAATAGGCATATCAGGAACAGATGTGGGTAGCCAAGACACCCTTCCCACACCTGCTTTTCCTTAGTTATCTGAATCAAGTATTTTTTATTTCCTAATGAAGTCATTTTATAATCAAATAATGGTTCGGAAGCTACTTTGTACAGAGTGCTTACATCTCTAGTAGGTCAAAGCCACAGGCAATACTTGTGGGTAACATTGCTGACTAAATCTCTAATTTTTCAATTTAAGTTCAAATACTAGGAAAGGCATGATATTTTAAAATGTATTTAGATATTTCAAATCTCAATAGATTTCAATGGACAACCGGCTGGACCATAATGCAAACCATTCGTGATAAGCGGACAAACATACCTTCTCTCATACAAGGAAATGGACGGAACAGCAGCGATTGACAAAATAACTGTTGTGGATGATTAGTCACCTATCCACAGCCGATTAACCACAGGCGCCTATTTTCATTACTATTGGAAGTAATGATTCCGACATACTCTAAAGGTTTTCGGAAATATCCTTGGTCACAGTGAGACTCTCTTTGGTAATTTTAACTTTAGGTCTCAGAGAATTCATTTTCTCCTTGATAGTATTCATTTCAACTCTAATCTCGTTTACCAGATTTTCCTCTAGTCTGAATTCGTGAAGATCTTCTAGAAACTTTACTGTTAACAACTTTAATACCAACCAGTGTGCCGCTTAATTGAGCACAAAGATAAAGTCAAAAATGGTTCACAAACCTCCGAGCCTGAACCTACTTTAGATAGCGCAATTGGTTTTTGCATCAAGTATGGATTTGACTTATGAAATAAGGCGAAATTAGGTTAAACATGCACTTTCCGCGATGTTATCTTCTCATAACCATTCCTTCCAACTCCACAAGTTCCCTCGTCTTTCTTACCTGGGAATTCATTCAATAAAGAGTCCTTGTATATAATCAAAAAAGTTAACGGGATAATTGTAAGGAATAGGTTCAGGTAGAGGATATTTTTGCTCAAATTTCCTGTATCTTCGTTTTGGGTAATGCATTTTAAGATTGTGGCCCTCTTCATAAGATTTGGATGGCAAAATTGAACAGAACAGCAGAATCGTGAGTTGCAATGATGATATGAGGTAGATATATCGTGGGAACAGGAACAGCGAGGGTTGCTTGACGAGAGTGATTACAAGAACTTTATTCAAGAGGCTCTTGTAGAGCCCAAACCTAGAACCTATTATAAAAGGGGTTCTTATATCTCAAATATCATACTACAATCTAAAGGAGGACAAGATCAAGGTGCCAGTAAAACTATCTACAACCGTGGACGATCTAACAAAAATTATAGATAAAAATCACAATAAAAATATCCAGAAATGCAATCTTAAAGATGAGAAACAGGAAGTATTTAGACAACCAGTTTAAATTATAATTTAGTTTCATATCCAGTTACTAACAGTAGAGATAAATATCATGAATCATACATAACAAAACGTAGTTCATTGATAGCGGTGGATGATTTGAAACCACTATCATTCAGGAACAAACAGAAAGGGAGATTTAATTATAATGTGGCTCTGGGTCGCAAAATAGAGTCCAGTTCTGTCACCAATTCACCTAACCCGATATCTGACTATCCCGTTAATTTCGTCTAATAATGTATTAAACCTTCTAATAAGGGCAAATTTGTCGCTAATCCCTTCGGCCCACTTCAATGCCCCCATATACTATTTGTAAGTAGAAACAGCCAATAGAAGATCCAACAGACCCGTATGCATGCAAGGACCGAATCTACGCACATTAGGACTCGTTTTTTAACTCTTAACATAACTCTATTTCGGGTTCACAAATTGTAATTCTAGCGTTATCACCTGTTCCACCGAACCGATGTAAAATTTGTAATATTATAGTTATGAAAATATAAAATTTATAAATATTTAATTTCGCCGATTTCGGTGTAAACCGAATACCAATTTCGATATCTTGTTGTAAGTATCAACTAGGTTAAATTTTGAATAAATTCAAATTTGCATTTAAGGCTTAATGGAAATATACTGTTATGGCTTCAGCATGATACTATGCTAAGCTGGGATGGTTTTCCGTCATCTAAAGAAATGTTTTGCAGTATCTTACCGATCTCATGCAGTATTGATTCATTACTGCATGACCAGCGCTCTTTTATTTGAATAGGCCAAGCACCTTGTTCCTCTAAATCTATACAGCTGTTGCGGATACACAGCTTCTTCTTTTTCTCTTCTTGTATTGTTTTCATTATCTTCTTCTTCCCCGCTTTTCTCTTCCATCTGTTTGGTCATTAACCTTTTTGCTATCTTTGGATTATTCTTCTCTAGCCAATCTCCAAATGCTTCTTCTTCTTTTAAGTTCTTCTCTAATGCTTTGATAGTCTTCTTATCTGCTTTAAGGAGGCTCCTAAACTGAATTCCACCTCTGTATAATAGCTTCAGCTCTTTCTACTATCAAATCGTTTAAAGACTCCCCATACTTCTCTTTCTTTATCTGAACTGTTGTTTTTCAATCATCATCTTTAGATTTTGTGGTGGTTCAGGTATGGGTAATCTACCTTTTTCAGATATAGGCTTCATTCCCATTCCAAGTAACTTAATTCTCTCCCTTAGTCTTTCTTGTTGCTGTTTAGTCTGGTCAAGATGAAACTTATCTTTTGTTTAACTTCTGGTGATGCTTTGAGAGAATCTTTTCTCCAGTCTATCAACGGCTGCATTTTCATAGGATAAAGCAAGATTTAATCCTACTACAGCTATGGCATTTGCTGATGAATAACTATTATCATCTAATTGACGTACATCTTACTCTAGTCAGTAGCATTACAATGGGGATTTATTAAGAGTTCTATTTACAAGAGTAAAAATCCAACCGCCACATGCGTTAGAGGAAAAATTACCATTTGGCTAACAGTGGTATCAAGATTGAAGGCTGTTGACAAAAAGAATGGACTACCTTAATTCAAAACTCATGTCAGAAATTACAGTCAAAAGATTAACACAATATGATTCGTATTTGCTGTTAACGCTGTTGCAGACAAGAGAGAAATATGTCACTAGACTGAGAAAATTCGCTTTGAATTTATCATAGCCGTCGACCAAAATAATAAGCTGACAATACAGCAAAAGATGCAGCTGAGGGAATAAAACTCCAGTATGAGAAGCTTTGCTAATGATTGAAAGATATTTCAATGCGATAATTTGGGGAACTTCTACGCTTGCGGGTTTTGCTATTGTGCCTAGTATTTGTAATTTGTGCTGCGTATGGAGTTAGGAGTAGCAGGATGGCCGCAGAATATTTTCAGCTTAATGCCTGGGGTCTCTGCTTCTCTTTGCTCTAACAGTAGGAAACCGTAAAAAGACAACACATGATTGCAATGTCCGTCATCGCCCTAAAGGAGTTGCGAAGCACGACACGCGCTCAGCCCAGATGATGCTTACAAAAAGCTTCCATTGGGTATTTCTGAAGATATTGATTCATAGCGCAATTACTAGAGGGGAAGGAAGATTCTGAGACATACCACTTGACCGCCATGATTTGTTGCACGGCTCTTTGAAGAAGGACGATACTATGCTCGGAGAGTCCTAACGTGGGTGGTTTCGCATCGCTGCGGCGTTGTCGAAGCTCTGCTCATAGTACGAATTTGTTAAATATTGCAACGCATTACCAATCTACATATTCACGAAATATAGTCGGCATATATAACCAGATAACAATTATAATCGCCAAATAGGTGTTTTTTATTTTAAAGTCAACTAAATGGGAATCAACCCTGATTGGACTAGTGTGAAATTTCTCATGGTTCCCACCTAAGCTCGACCTGCTATTTTTTTAACAGATAGACTACAAGCAAATTTGCTCACAATCCCACCGAACCCGGATCAGACATTGTCTAATTAACATGGATTCATATTGTAACTCAATACCCATTCGGACAGCCCCATGCAGTGTTGGAGCTAAACCCGACTAGAATATAGTTTTCAGACGTACGTGTAAAACTGGGTTTTCTTTTGAGGTCAATTCTGTCACCAATTCCACCGAACCCGATTAGTATGCGGGTTCTTAAATCTTAATTCCCAGCTTTATCGGTAGTTCCACCGAACTATCAAATATTTATATGTAAAACCATTTTGAAGATTATTCTCTGCATTTAAGGACCGAGCATCGAAAAAGGAAATGAATAATTTATTAAATTCTTACCTCAACACAACAATTTGCTTAATGACCATATCAATACCTAATAGAGTAAGGGAGAATTGGTCCAAACGATTATCGTGTTATCTAATTTTTCAGGCACCGTAAAATACCTAATCTATATCTAATGCTGAAAGTAAGAGGAATGAGTCTTTTTTACAAACCTCTCCTGTCCGTATAAGAAATATCTGAATCATAAAACCCTCTAGTGCTTTTTATTTGACAAGGACCTTGGTTGTATTGTAGAATTCTGATTTTGCAGCAATTTCATTGGAGATGGACTGTTCAGGAATAACTTGTTGATATTATCAGCCACAGTAATGATTTCTCATGCCTAAAGCAAAGGATAATAATAACACATGTGAAAACTATTAGTTGCAGGGAGTCTACATGTACGGCATATTTGACATGTTAAAATCCATTTATGCTACCGTAAGGAGGGAGCTGCTAAAAGATTTGACTGCTAGTTACTACTACCGCTGCTGATAATCAGACGGGTGGGAAAGGGATTACAAAAAATGCTCTTTTTTAGACTATCTTCAAGAACTATCATGTTCTGGACGAGTCTGCTGCTGTTCATATCAATGGCAGGTGCTATAGGTCCATCAGTTTTTCTAACTATACAGCAAATGCTCAACTCCTTAATGATAGAGATAACGATGCTATTTGAGGATGAGAACGATCCATGTCCTGATAATCCAGATACTCAATGCAGCACGCCTGAAACTCCAGCTGACCTGCCAGGAATTAATGCTCCAATAGATCAAGGTCAGGAGCAAGATGGGGGTGAACAGGGTATGTGGAGAGGCGCAGGTATGTACCGAAGACGAGCAGGTCACGTCGGGAATATCTGAGTCAACAAATGCAGAGAGCTACCCATACCTTCATCTGAAACATCTGGAGAACAGGTTGCCAACGTATGCACTGGTGAAAATCAGTCAGCTGGAGAGGGTGGGGGAGAAACCAACGTGATGCACTGGTGAAGATCAGTCGGCTGGGAAGTCACGATTCCATCACAATATCAGAAGATTTTGGACAAACTGGATCAATTGGCTTTAATTGCAGACAATGACGGTATCGTAGTTTTTGGTAGCCCAAACTTTGATGATGCAATGCGAGCCTTTGGAAATGATTTGGCAAGTCAACTGAAGACTAATGATCTTTGCGTCTATTCCACATTCAGCCTGTAGCAATAACCGTAGAAGCATTAAAGTTATGGGTAGACGATGATGGTAAGACATGGGAATTGCATCTGATGACACCGACGATTTTGTTTCATCTACAGGATGCTATGCCACTGTGGAGGGCGATGCAAATAAATGCAATATATCTGTCGCAGAGGTAATTTACCGTGCTACTGGCGTTACCTTTAAGGAAATTCCAGAAGAGAACTTGCTTGAATTGATACAGGAAAGTATATTCCGTTTAGGGACGCGATTGGGCAACTCAACTACAAAAATTCCTAATTTTCAAGTGACCTCTAACTCGAAGAATGGGCGATATATGGGCCATAAAATACCCTAGACTTATTAGGGCTGATTCAGGTCATGTGGGGATTTATTTGGAGAGTATTACAGGAGTTAAAATTTATGTAAGCGCACGCAGCGAGCCTGATGGAGTTTATGGAATGGGTTCAATCAACATGAAGACGGTATTCAAGTTAAAGAATTAATACCAACTAAGGGTGTGCCAAAGGGTGGAACTCTTACAGAGAATATTCTCCATAGAAAATGCATCTATCCAAAGACCCAAGTACCAGGGGAGGTCTATATTTTCTCTCTTGATCCTGCAGTGCCCATAAAAATGTCAGCAGAGGAAGCAGTAACGGTAACATTCTATTCCTATCTCTCTTATGTCGCGTGTATACTTTAGCCCCGAGCCTTGCCTCTTCCACTTAATACAAGTTTAAGCTCTTCGCAATATTCACCTTTGAAGGAAAGATAACTACTAAAGGCTGATGGGAGGATATCCCCCTCTTGGTATTCTTCAATTCCTTCATATACTTCGCCATTCGCCAAACGGTCCAGTGTTCAAGGTTAGGCATGACGAGTCTAGTGTTTCTGTTCTATTCCGATATACTTATTTTTAGTTATCCATTTGTCTACCTTCTACGGTTCTCATATCATAACCCTTGACGAATAATACTTTACACCAAACAAACAACAAATAACATCATTTGAAATGTCGTGAAATTTCACATGATTCCACTGAATCAAGGCAAACTTGTCACTTTATTAACACCCACTTTAATCTTCAAAACGAATAAAAAATATTCATCCACAGATTAAAAAATTAAAGGCAATGCATTAACTATGGCGCAATATTTAATCTCCTATGATACAACAAAGTGAATATTTATGATAGTTATAGAGATTCTTTTCTGATAACGGTATTATCACAATTATCAATACACGTGGTTGAAAAGGACTTCCTTTATTTTGTCTGGATATTGCACAAATATGGCATGATTTACATCTTTTTATCTGTGCAAGCCATGCGCCTTTGCTAGAGTCGTCCAAAAAGTATTATTCAATTCAATTGATCAGTCTTTCCCTTCCAGTCATATTCTTCTGATGGTGGTATTGCTTCAGTCATATTCCTCTGATGGTGGCATTGCTTCAGTCATATTCTCTGATGGTATTGCTTCAGTCATATTCTCTGATGGTATTGCTTCAGTCATATTCTCTGATGGTATTGCTTCAGTCATATTCTCTGATGGTATTGCTTCAGTCATATTCTCTGATGGTATTGCTTCAGTCATATTCTCTGATGGTATTGCTTCAGTCATATTCTCTGATGGCGGCAATGTTGTATCATTGGTGTCTATCTTAGATAGGTATCGTTTAGTAGTCCTTGAAATCTATGGCTGGGAAAGTCATCCTCCAAACTCATCCACTACGTAATAAATTGATTCGGTCTCTGATTTGGTTTCTAATCTAGTTGCAGATGGAGTGTTTGATTCCAATGCAATTTGATGATAAGAAATTTTTGTGTCTCTTACAATACCGAAAGCCGGAGTCATTGGCTGTTAATGACCGCAAATCGCGGCCCATGTCTCAGGTCCTAGCCTGCATCACTCCATGCAATCTTTACATCGATAATTGTAGCGCTGCGCTTTTTTGTATAGGGTCGAACTTACCGTCAGCACGAGGGGGTCCCAACAAAGAGTTACCATATCAGAGTGTGTCGTTAAATCACGCTTTGTAATTCTGTAACTTTTGGTCCTCTGAGACAATACTCACCCTTACTTATTACGCTAATGTGTGGGTGAATTAGGATCGCAAGTTGAAGTAGATGGCGGAGTAGGGTAGGAGTGGGTAGGGTAGGGTAGGTGTAGGAGTGGGAGCAGGCAGAAGGGAGTAGGAGTAGGGTAGAGACAGGTTGAGGCACCACTATAGGTCCAGTGATCATCAATGTCATATTGCAAAGTAAATTCTAGCAACTTTTTGTTTACATTCGGTCCAGAGGTATCCGAGAGTGCGGACCAAAGTGAAAGTTTGGTCGGATATGAAAAAAAAGTGCCAATCGAGTATTGTTGTTTAACGAGTACCCAGTGATGCTGGATCCATTAGCCCGCGATAGCTGACAAGCTGGATGAGTGACCAAGTATCCCCGGTCACTTTGGCCAGCATCTGAAAATTCATCTAAATCTTGAGTCATAAATTTTCCAAAGCAGTTATCTATAGGTGATCTGAGATACCCTGCATAATTTAATATTAATTTTGATGCCAAACCCCATCTTCTGCAACGATCGTAGTTACGCTTGGAACTGGCGATAAAGATTTTCGTTAGCATCAGGGAATGCAATTTAAATCCTGTTTTTAGGTGTCAGCAATTCAACATGCACTGACCATTTACGCTTTGGCCATAATAGCTCCAATGTACTGTGCACAGGCAAAACCGAGCGAAGATGGGGCGTGTTTTGTGATAGAATTAAAACTGACTTTAAGGGTATGATAAACGTTACCCTCTGCTGGTTCTGTCCCGGCCCTGTTTATATGCGAACCAAAATAATTCTTTGAACAGGAGGCATAGATGTCAGATCAATCATGACATGAACTTTCAAAGTTCCTTACTCATCAACAAGCCCTTAAGAGAGATTCCAGCAGCCCTTAAAATGGTTCATATGCGGGAACGATCACTTTCCGGACCACCCCAACCGTGGTATCGAGGACGACGGATACTAGCCTAGATGATGGCGACGGCAAACGGGAGAGTTACATTAAACTCATAAGCTTCACCTCGATTGGAGCATCATAGATTGCGGCACTCCTTCCGCTCTGCAGGCTCTCATGGATATACCGATGTGTTGGCTGCGAAGAGTATGGGTTTTTGATCCAGCCGATGAAATTATTAATGGTTCAAAATGTGTAAAAGCAGCAGCTGGAAACGGGATGCAGTTCGTGTGTGGTGGAGGATGACCACAATCAAAAATGTATCTACCAATCGCCAAACCCTATCGCCAATTGAAGTTGAAGGCTGTTAAATCCTGTCTGTCCTGCCATCATTTACGAGAAATGCTATTTCATTTCCATCTCCATTACTTTGTCGGAACTCTTGTCGGAAGCAGATTCGGGGCACCATCCCAAATCGCTCATTGCTGTTACTGTGATGTTTGCCAAGGTGGGGATCGAGTTTCACAATCCAATTAAGGTCATATAGCGGCTTAAATGAGTCCAAGGGACATCTCCATTGAAACGTGCGCCTCTGTTTAGTATTGCACCTTCTACGGCCAACCGTGTGAATCTCGTAATATTCTGGTTGCGTGCGACCTATGTTGAAATCCCCGCCTTCCATTGCATCTATATTCAGATGAGGTCGGGGGGTTTCAAAAGTTTGAGGGGATGTGTCTGTCCATAACTTGGTGAGTAACTAAATATTACAATTGCTGCAACCAGCTTTCAATCAAAAATGATAATAACTGATTTAATCTGCACGTAATATTTTCCACACGGCAACTTACTTAACTTATTCGCCGTTTAATGTGCATGTTAAACTTCAGCATTCTAACACTTCGCTTTCCATAAGAGACTAGGTTTGAAATTTGATTTTATGTTGATTTATTACGTAAGTTAATAGATTCGGATATATTATCTAATATTTCTCAAATTACCATACTAAAGGACTAAACACTTAATTAGATTAATAATCATTATCGAGGAGATATTTCGAAGACTTTAAAGACGCTATTGTTGTATAAAGCATAAACTGCTTCCATCAGCAGATTGATAAGGTCTTCTTTTAAAGCGAAATCTGTCACCAGTTCATTCATCGCCACATCAATAAATTCGGCGGCTCAAATCCCGTTAATAGACTAATGTATTTCACATGGTTCCCACCGAACCCGATAAAGATGCCTTTTGATTGCATATCAATCCTATACCTTATTCAAGAGTTTGTCTCCAAAATTTGAAATAATGATTGCATCAATGTCCTTGTGCCTTGAATTAAATGAGACCAAGCCCAATCTCACCACGCCAATCTAAATACCAACCATATTATGATGAAATCCCCAAGTTCATGGATTTCAAAACCCCCCAATTCCATAATTATCCAAATAATTATTACATTTTTATTTTTCCATAACAACAACTAGCTTCTAAATTCATCCAAGTGAATATTTATGAAGGTATCCATACAAGCCAGAGCGATGACAGTCAACCGCAGCACACAGGCAATCAAATACCAATCAGGAAACTGCTACAGAAAATATGGTGAGTAGAAGAAAAGGTGTTTCGTATCCAGTTCAGCACTGATAATTAACAATCAGTTCCCAATGTTAGTTCTAAACTACTAAGAACCGTCAACAGTTTTCGCACGATATATAATGACTCTTTTATTATATTAGTACCCATTTCCAGAGTATTTGTCGTATTGTAATTGTCTGAAACTATGCGAATTTTGAGGTTCACTCTACTCGATTTACTGACTGACGGTTGCTATGATTTTGGAACAAACCACAGAGTTAGTGTCGCGTAATGCGAGGTTGCGCAAAATGCGCTATCGTTCAGAGGCTGGCTATGTCTATCATGGCCGCTGGACTTATTCCCGCTGCTGGACTTATTCCCGCTTGAAGTATAGACCATAGTGACGGTAAGGTGCCCTTCTCCGATGACAACCGGTGAACACAAATATCAACTCTCCTTCATCCAATTTCCTTGCATCATACTTAATGTTCCAGAAAAATCTGAAAAACAAATCTGTTTCAATTTTGTTCGCAGCGAATATTTTTGCCTAGCAACTCACCGGGTCCCAGATTTATACACACTTTGTATCAGTTTCTTCTCGTTATGTTTAAAATTCTCGACGGTGACTATTGATAAGCTTTTTTGCTCTTGCCTCCAGTGTTGAGTGTATCTCTAAGATAATACACAATAAGAGAAAAGTTATAAAGACTATTGCTAATAATTTAGGTTTAAACCTCTCTTTCTGCCACTACCACTTACAATTCAAATCTGTTCCCAAAAATTCTTTCCAATATATTTGCACAGTTTCACATTCTATTAAAATTTCTCTATCATTTAATTCTGATACGTTTCCATATCAATTTCATAAGATAAAATGAATATTTGCTTTTGGTGTATTGTATGGACTTCAAAAGTGTTGCCATTGTCTGTTATGTAAACTCAAGTGACACTGGTCAGCAAAAGTAGTCGTCACACATATGGCAATACAGGAAGTCTTGACTTTTCCTACCGCAATTATCATCACATGAAAAGGACATACTCCATTTTTAATAGTATTATAGTCATAGTTACTTAGATAGGGTTCTAAATTACCACTCACTTTTTTCATGTATAAAATAGTAAACTTTGAAACTGATGAGTAAGACTCCTTGTCTCCTGGAAGCGAAAGTGAATCATAAATTTCATCATAGACCAATTTTTAGTGTCGTCGTGGTCTCCTACGTAAATGAACTCCTATTATGCGACGACAGTCAACGATAAAATAGCGTGGTTTATATTTTTCCGTTCATTCTGCATATGCAAAGCTGCTCCTGAGAGGGGGGCACTAATCCATGTCTCGAAATATCTTGGTACTCAATTGTACCTAAACCAAGAGAAGATCAGCCAGAGTTAGAAGAGCTCTTGATTTAATGCAGCCAGGATGGAGACAGGTGTTTGTTAGAAGAGACCACTACCCAACATGGTGGTGTCTAATGCTCTTGTTACTGCTGCAGACAGGCGGATTAGGCTGGAAGACCTGATAAGGATTGCGGACAATTTGTATAGTAGGAGACTGGGGTAGGCAAGGGAGGGATTATTGTCTAATGCGGTAGTTGCAAGCGCAAAGCACGCTTCCTCAGCTAAATTTTGAATGGGTGAACTATTTTTATCTTAATTAGGATAATAAATATCCAAAGCGATAATGCTTACGACATGATGGCTAATTTTTTCAAAGTAAATATCTTCTTCTTCAAAACAGAAAGATAACATCATACTTCTTATCTGGAACCAGAATTTCCTCATGCTCCAAAGTTTCACAGGATCGGGATCTACTATCTGTTGTACTTATGTATATATCCATCGGGATGTAATTAATCTCCTCAGATGCTCCTTCTGTCTCTTCTCTGGATCAATTAGCCTGATGAGGTTCCACTGCAACGTTCAGGATCTAAGGAAGGTCAGTAGGTCAGCGTTGACCTGATCTTGAAGCGTGGTTGTGATGCCGTGTGGTGCACCATGCAGATTTTGGGCGCCTGATGAGTCTGGCCGTTTTCACCCGCCGAGTCCTTGACGGGAACGATCTGGTCGCTCTCGCCGCATGACAAGGGTCGGGACATCAATCTTCGAGGTCCTCGGTGAAATCGGTCTCTGGAGAAGGCCTTGATGCTTTCGTAAGCTGTTCTGAGGCCAGCCTGCATGCCCAGAGCCAGAACTGATCCAGCATGCCTTGGGAGACCTTTGGCCCTGACCCGTTGCCGTAAAACTGTATCGCCAGGTCTCCGTAGAATTGCGAGCGGTCCTTCATCATGCCACTCCGCATGTTCGTCGAAGACCTCCATCGGCAGCCCTTCTGGATTGGCTGCGGATTTCAACATGATCGCGGCGGCACGGCGGCGATGAGGACCGCTTCGGCGACCGCTTCGTCCCGTGGCGTCCGATGTAGCGGGCGACTTCGCCGCCGCCGGTGGAGGTGGCCTACGAGCGTTACGTCCTTGAGATCGAGCGTCTCGATGACGGCGGCAAGATCGTCGGCATAGCCGTCCATGTCGTTTCCTCGAAGAGGCCTGGCTCGACCGGCCATGGCCACGGCGGTCGTGCGCGACTACGCGGAAGCCGTGTCTGCGCGAGGAAAAGCATTTGGCCGTCCCAGGCGTCTGAGCTCAGTGGCCAACCGTGCGAGAACGTTACGACCGGGCCTTCGCCCCAGTCCTTGTAATAGATTTCGGTACACGTCCTTGGTGGTGATAGTGCCCATGCATATGTTAGTTGACTATGGTTAATAAATATTGCAACGAAAACACCGGTACGCACATATTTATATAAACGCTTAGCCATTATAACAAAATAAATGCAGAAAAATAGTGAAAAGATAAAATTTTTTGGTTTGTTGAAGGGAACATTCTGACCCAAGAGGCAGCATATTCGTAGTTGCAGGTAGAGTGACGCAGATCTGCACAACTTTTACAGGACAAGAGCCTTACATCGTCACACTGTTTCAGAGGTTTGGTTTTCTCAAATTTGATATAATTCAAAATGGAACTACATGGTTGGCATCTTTTATGAGAACAGGAAAAGCAACCGATAAGGATCGTTTCATTATTAAGTCACTGAAGGAAGAAAATAGGGCTATCAGGTCATCCTGCATTCTATTTTTGGGATATTTTCCTAGGGATGAAAAAAATAAGTTCTGTTGCTGTCTTACCGAAGCCCAAGTGCATCCTTACAGATCTATTTCGTGATCTTGTTCTTGAGCAATAATACCTCTTAATTTTTCTGATAGTGCGTATTCGCCTGCACTTTCAGCTTGACGTATTCTATCTCGATAATGTCCTATGGTTTCCTGCTCTGACTTCAAATCAATTTCAAGCATAGTTTTTGAGTCCTGTGAGTAACCCGCTTCTTTACTTTTCACCGTAGGATCGCCTCCTAAATAATCTATTTGCTTTGCCACCTCCAGTGCGTGCTCAAGTTCTTCTGAGGCGTGCAGCTTCAGATTCTTCTGCAATATCGCCATATTCATGCTCCCTTTAAAGTTGAGCTTAAAAACAACACATACTGAATTATTGCTTGGTATTCCTTGCGAGGTCTTCATTCAGTCCATCAATGATTTCCTGCTTGTCAGTCGCATTTTTATTCGACATAGTCTATAATCTTACTTCATGATTTATTAGAGTTGCCACTAGCCAATACAAGGAATATGAGTAAGATGTTTCTGATATTTGTGATTAATTTAATTCTCGATTGTAACTTTTGATAATGGATATAATTTTGATGATGAGAATTACACAAACTTGCAGGCAATCGTTTTGAACCAACAATCACACTTTTACATTCACTGTAGCTTGGTATAGATATAAGTAATCGAGTTTATAAAATAAAATATTTTCAAATATTGGTTACGTCCGTCTCCATTTGACCACGTTAGCCAATAATACTATGCTTGAAGAGGGGCTTTAATGTCGCTTAAAATTTAAACGTCATTATCAAATCCCTTCTAAGTCACCTAATTCAGATATCTCTACCTCCGCCATTTAACTAAGATTAGATAATATTACATTCATTTTACTAATAGTTGAGAACTACATATCTGGCTTCTATTAATTTGAACTGCACTACACAAAGGGGCATTAGTAAGAGCAGCAAGCCGTCGCAAAAAGGCTTACTGATCTTTATGACTGGTCAAGGTCTGCTGCACTGGCAATAGAAGCATTCAATTTGGTCTTATCTCCATACCATATTTAGCTACTAAACTAGGAGGCTTTGTATTTGTTCATTAGTAAATGGCTGAGGCTTTACATTAATGTCCATAGACAATACTTCGTGCATTCTGATTGTGGATTATACACTGAGTGCTAATGCATCCCACCGGAGCCCGAGTCAAATATACATAGAAGCTCATGTCGGATTCCTTTTGAAAATTTAAATAATGATTATCTGATTTAATGGAAACAATGCGATACCGAAATAAATTCTTGTTTCTATATTGATAACCACTGTATTGATAGCCGTTTTTCGTTTATTCCGGTTTTATCACTCAAAATAAATCAGTCAATTACGTTAATCAACAATCAAGCAAGTCAAATCAAACTTCATTTGAATTTCAAAATGCCGTATTATCGCTAATGTTTGCTTGTCAGAACTTAGTAGCAATGTAAAAGACATAGTACATCGTATTGAAATGGAGGTCCATTCTATTATTTGCAAGACGAATGATACTCAATTTTTTAACCTTGAGCAAATATTACCTAAAATAATTCTACCCGATGCTTATCATGAATATACTGTGGGTCCGGCAGGACATGCCAAATCGAGGAAAGGAACGCATTGTAGTTGAAGATTATTTTGATAATAAATTTTATACAAGCGATCATTATTCCACATTCAAGAAAGTGGCTAACTGTTAATTGAAACGACTGAAGAAATTACCAAAATTAATTGATGATTTGAAATCAGGAGTTTACCTTATTAGCAAGAGTCTAGAGCTGGAAAATAATTGCTAACCGAGATAGGAAGACAGCATATTTCTTCATCGAAGGAAAATATATTGGTGACTCTAAGTCATTTTTACTTTATGTTCCAATATATTCAAATTTCCTTATGAGAGTAACAATTTGGATTCCTTTTACGATTGGTTAAGAGATCTGTCATGGATAGATAAAAATAGAATCATAATATTATTTGTCAATTATGCTCTTCTTGAAGCAAATGAGCCTCATAGGTTTAAAATCATTATAAACGTCTTTTCAAAAGCAGTAGAAGAATGGAAAAGAACGGGACGTCAAGGATATATTTTTGATCGATGAGAATGCTTAACTAATATTGTTCGTACTGAAACAGCTAGATAATATTAATCTACTTCATTTTCTATAATGAAAAGGTATCTACCTCTACAATTGCAGTAGTAGAAATTACTTACTTTTTTATAGCGCTTTTAAGTATTTTGTTAAGATGTTTATCACCAAAGGAACAACCTATTAGATTGATGGTCCAAAAGCAAAAATATCACCGGTAATGATGTGGATGTATGATACATAATTTCTGAAGCTGTGATTTAAAGCAGGCAATGGATTATTACACTCCAAATTTTGGTAATACTACATAGTATAATTAGTCAGTCACAAATTCATTGCTGGACAAAACCTTCCAACTACTAACATCTACTATTAGCGTCAATTGGACTAGTGTGAAATTTCACATGGCTCCCACCGGACACAATAAAAAATTACAAATTGTTGATGCATTTATTGCAAATATTGCATTGCTACCTAGTGATACTGTTCATAGGTAAATAAGAATCATAAAAGTAACCTGAATGTTAAATACATCATTTGGTCAATATTTTGTTATTAGACTTCAAAGGACTAGGGGTTACGGAAAATTGCTTCAGTCACACAAAATCGATTTACGTGACTCGATACCTAAAATCGCTGATATCAAATACTTTAAACTGAACAATCGGAAAATTTTTTGGACTTGAGGAAGTAATTTTATCTCTTTCTCCCTATGGCCTAGACTCCCCCAAATCCTCACCCAAGTTTTCAAGTGACAATTAATGTCCCCTATTAATCGGAACCGAAAATTACTTGAATATTCATAGTCATCCTAAATATAGCCTCTTCTGGTATGACAGGTTGAAATGAAATACCACTAATTCGCACTATTAAAGTAAGATATCCATCTTGTTTGTGTACGTATACTTGGCTGATTCCATTCCCCATGATGAATGCATGGATTGGTTGTAAACAGTTTTCCCTTCAGAATTTATAATGAGAAATTGATAGTCAATATGCCCTTTATTTTTGCTAGTATTATCATCTATAAAGTTAATTTATAGTTAATGATGTACCTTCTTTAGTTTGGATGGTGTGTAGGTCAATTGAATTTTACACATTATTTTGTGGGTAACAATAGATTTTGTTAATAAATCATCAGTAACTAATATGGAACCATTCATCCATCTGTAAAGACGGTGAAACGAAATCAAACTTACCACTAGGTGTTGAGAAACTATAGGAAAAAGATTCTTTAGGTCTTAATAATTTAGATTCTGTTATTTGAGTGCCATTGGATCCGCGTATGGAAATCTTATGAATTGATTCATCGTTATTATACCACGTTATAACTTGATTTTCTTGGTTGGAAACAAATCTATATCAAAGAACCTTGTTATTGCGAAGGGTTCTGATTTAATGAATTTACCAGAACCAGGAATTATTGTTACTGTGTCTTCAAAGCACTGACAAATTTTTATCGGCAAAAAGTAAGAAAGAACATTAAATAGTAAAAATGTTACAATTAAACTTTTAATATTGAAAAATGCCTTATTTCTTTGCATTATTGGTAACAAAACATATAAACAAAAGATAAAATGATCGGATTATTATTCCTATACATAGTTTTAGAATTGGAATTGGACTCTCTGTGAATTCGCAGGACAAAAAAAAGTTACATGGGAGTGCTACTCGGACTTGTTACCCAACCAGTAGTCGAATATGTTACACTAAATGCTTTTCCATCAAATAGCATGCAATGCCAAGGCAGACCCTGCAAAGTTGCAGAGGAGCCTGCGTTTCGTTTTGCTCCTGTATACAAAAACTCCTTCATCAGTGAAATTGCAACTTTACCGTTCTTGAATGGTGCATTTAAGGGCTCACCATGAGACTGGTCAGTTGCAGTGGCGGCAAAATGGATGAGATACTAAGCAGCTTCAACTGGTTGGCTCGCGACATATGTTACTGTACCTGAACAAAATTTTGCCGTCATCTCGTGGGGGTAGTGTGCTATAACTATTTGGTGTGCTTCATGTCCCGGCAGTGGATCTTGCGGCGATTTCTGGGTTGCTTGGATCGCAAATTTTGCTTCTTGGGCGAACACTTTGGTTCGTTCCCGTCAGAAAAACGACAGTCAGGACAAACGTTGTGCTTTTCATGTGAGGGTGATCAATCAAGCCATTATAACGAGTGTCAGATTTCTCATGTGAAATTAAATTAAGTATGTACTATTTATTGCTACCTACAACCCTCATAGAGAATTATTTTATGTCACTTTACTATGTCTTTACTTTTAATTCAATTTTTATTAACACTGATTCTACGGTCACTTATCGGAGAATAAGTATATCAGTTTTAATTTTATAAATAGATATACATCTCTCTTTAGTCATAGACAGAAACAAACGCGGTCCAGCTGGGAAAATCTGGACCGAATTGGGTCTTCTCTTTAGGTCAATTCTGTCACCACTTGCATACCGAACCCGATGAGTATACTCTCGTATTTCATAGAATTTTGCAGGAGTAATAGTAGATGCCGGTTAAGCTGCGAGACGACGTCGAGGAAAATATTGGCAAAATTGCCTAACTCCCCAAGTAAGAGAAGAATTAATTCCTATGTTTTTACGGAATATCTTAAGAGCATAGATACATCGGAAAATTATCAGAATGGAATTCTTAAAGTACCGTCAGAGCCTGGGCTTCTAAGACCTACTCAATGCATAATTCTGGATATAAAATGGAGAACATCTAAGGGATAATTTTATGGTGCACGCCCATCCTGACCATCTTTAAGCCGCTAACGATACTGATGCAATCCTAGCTTTAGCAACGATTAATAGACCGATGTGATTGAGTTCATGAAAGGTGTGACGACATGAGATGCAGAGAACCATGTCATGAATCAGATCCTCGATGCTTACAAACCAATGTGGTCGCTAAATCATGCCATTTCTCTAATGGGTTGGGACTTTGAGACTTATATGCCTAAGGAAAGGCACGGAAGAAAGAGGAGTGGCCTGATTCTCAACTTCATATGCTGCATAAGGATCTTCTGCTAAACAAAGATTTTGTTGGTCTTGTTGAGTCAGCGAAGAAACTGAGGAGCCTTAGCGATTTAGAGAAGGGCATTGCATAGAGTACTCAACAGGGAAATAACCAAGCAGATCAAGATACCCAAAGAGTTGACTGAAGCAGAATCTCTGGAAAGAATAAGGGGCAACATGGCATGGAGGAGAAGCGAGAGAAAAATCTGATTTCCATGATGTATGCACCCCACTTGAAGAAAATGATAGAAATAAAGAAGCAAATCGCTTGAGAAGATAGGGTTATGAAAAGCATCCATATGATGCGCTTTTGGATTCGTTCGAAGAAGAGCTTACAGTAGATGACTTGGATAAAGTATTCGGTGCATTGACTCCGCGTATTCAGAAGATTCTGAAAAAACTCTGTAGATTTAGGCAGCCCGTTTTGCAAAGAGAGCAAACTTGGAAAATCAAAGTATGATATCCAAAGAGTTGATAGCTCAATCATGATATTTTGACTCTCCTGCAATACGACATGAAACGTTTCAGAATGGATGTATCTACTCATCCTTTCACTGAGAGCTATGAGCCTCAACGACGTCAGAATAACTACTCGGTATGAAGGGACTGATTTCAAAAAGTCGATATCTAGTACTATTCATGAAGCTGGTCATGCCCTGTATGATCTGCAATGTGATCAGTCATTGTCTGTTACTCCTCTTGAGGGCGGATCTTCGCTTGCGCTCCATGAATCTCAGTCAAGGTTTTGGGAGAATATTGTGGGCAGAAGCCTGCCTTTTTGTTCAATTGATAGCTCCCTTGATTAGAAAGCTAGTAAGTTTCGCAAACCAAGCAACAGATGACGAGTTGTACCTGTATTTCAATAATGTCAAGGCTGATTATATACGAGTTGACGCCGACGAGGTTACTTACAATCTCCATATAGCATTAAGATATGAGATAGAGAAAAAATATTTGGAGATGAGTCTCAGCGTCTCTGAGATTCCTGAATTCTGGAACGATAGGAATGGAGCAGCTGCTTGGAGTGAGACCAACTAAGGATTCACAGGGAGTGCTTCAAGATACACATTGGAGCAGTGGCCTCTTTGGCTATTTCCCAACTTACACTTTGGGAAACTTGGTTTCAGCGATCATTGCTTCAAAGATGCGCAAAGATCTGGAGGATTACGAGGAAGACATCAAGAGGGGTAATTTCAAGCCTATCAGAGAATGGTTAAGATTAAAAATACATCAGCATGGATCTGTTTATGCCCCCAAAGTGCTTCTTAATAATGCCTTAAATGAAGGCTATAACTCGGATTACTTTGTTACCTACATTGAAGACTAAATACCTTGGGTCCTGAACCCTAGCCTACTTTGACTAAAAGCTATATTTCTAATCCTCTTATACTATTTTTTATGATTTCCTTTGCTAGAAGTATGGAAGACTCCGCAGATAACCTTAAAACTTAGTCAATAGGAGCAATTACATGCAGGAATCTAATCCCATCAGGCAACGCGTGCTGCTGGCCCATAATTATCCGCATTTGCGGTCAAGATATTCAAGATATTCGAGAAAAACCTTTATAGCTTAGAGGTCCATGGTTTACCTGAGTCGCGTGGAATTGTGAACTTCTACAAGCGTTACTTAGTACGACGGACCGATGGGCATGCGGGTTTTTCAAAATTCTATGTCTTATCTGAACACTGTTTATTTCCATTCCCGCATTACAAAAGTTCCTGTTCCATTTGCATTATCCTGTGTTTGTAAATCCCCACAAAGGTGCAAATTTTTAATTTTCACACACCATCGCATTTTCGTCAAAAAATATACTATTACCAAAGCTGATCGATTTTTCCATTTACCTATTGCTTGGAAGATGGTGCTAGCTCTTTCCGTCGCTAACTATTGCTCGGCTGCCGTGTAGTTAACTTTCCATGAAGATAAGTAGTTCGTTACTCATGGAACAACCAAAGCTTTTCCACTCGACTTGTAGCATGACTACCACCATTAAGAGTTCCATTGCCTGAAGAAGAAGGGAAAAGAGTTGCGTTTTCCATAAACTAATACTATCATGAACTGGTAACCTTATAATGTTCCGTATACAGTGGTTTACCTAACTTTGCTTCAAACAGAGTCTCAGTCGCTGCGCCGGTAGATTGACCAATCACCACAGTGCTTCCAATCAGTATGCCAAACAATAGGCCGATGAAGCAAGCGGATTGAGAAGGTTACCGCGAACTTGTCTAAATTCATGTATAAACATGGGGTCTACTAGATTATTTATTTTTCACTTATGGAATTTAGCATAGCATGGGCTAGGGGGTCTAGTTTTTCATAATACATGGTTTTTCGCTGTAACAAATTTATGCTAGCCTTGTTTATGCCACGATTCTAGATATTCTCCCATTGGCATCTGCTAAAGTAAGGTTGGAAAAAGAACCCGGCAGGAATTGCCAGGAATGCCATGGGCAAGAACAAAGTATATTGCAAATCGTGATTCAAAAACAATACCCATAGTAGATGTTAAATCGACCACTTGAAATTAATCAATACATTGAAGTTTGATAAACATCATGGTTCCCACAAAACCGTAATTTAACAGATAGACTACAAAGCAAATTTGCTCGCAATCCCACCGAACCCAGGCACTATTAGTTCTCTGAACTGGACTCGGTAGGTAAAATATTTAGAAATTGACATAATTAGACAGTTAATTGGAACAGAAGCAGAGCACTATGCCTCTATTTGTATATTCCCTCCGGTCACCTTCCACCCAGGAAACTTGTATTTAGAAGACTACGTGGATTTTTGTGCTATATCGAGCTTGAAGGAACCACATTTGACACTGATGCAATTTAATTGCAATGAAAGTAAGAGAGGATCCATCTTAGGCTTTCAGCTGTATTTTGCAATTTATTAAATCTAAAAAATATTTCTCCTACAATAGATGCTAGCTCTTGGGATCAAAGAAACAATTTTAACTCTAGAAAGAACGCGAGAGAAAGCATAGAGTTTAGAAGAAAAAGATCCAAAAGAGCAGCACCAGTAGGGTCAAGAATACATTATGGCTGTGAATTAAAGAACAGAGGCAGAAAATAAGCAGTTCTCACTGTCTATCTCTAAGGAAAACATATTTGTAGCTGACTATTGTAGGAAGATAATTTCAAGGGCTTCAAAAGGGAAGCATTCATAACGATGATGAGGCCCCGACGCGAAAGAAATCAGAAAAATAAGCAAGGAATATCCTGACCGGAGGAATCAAATAGCCAATTGTATACGTCATGATTGTTTCAGGAGTAGGGCGGAACTGGGACTATCTTAAATAAAAATGTATTCCCGATGATTAGGAACGAACAATTGGTTGCATTTAAGATGATCAATATATCTTTGGCGAACCAGATGAATATTTGCGTTCATAAGTCCTGAAGGCTTGCCATTACGCAATAAAGTCTTGGATCGTTTGAAAAACTCGGCGAGATAATAAAAGCTGGGGTGGCTTGCAGAAACTTATGACTCGCAATTAGTGACAGCATTACCAAATATTCACAGCGAAAACAAGTTATTGGCATTCATTACCAAAGATGAACTAAAGATGAGCTAAAATTATTTAGTTTATCAAGGCGATCTTTTTAATCCAATTTAAAATAGTTAAGTAGCATATACGGCAAGGACAAAATAAAGTTGGCGAGAACAATCTGCGTTGTCATATGCTTTATTCCGTATGGTAAGTGTAGAGATATAGCAACCTGTTGACCATTAGTCGCGCTCCAATGTTGAGTTTGCATCTTCGCTACCTTTCGGGCCTTCCATGCACATTGAAAATGGCCCCACAATTGTCCTCAACAGGGAAAACATCCATCTTCCGATGTGCGGGGAAGCGAGCTGTCTTCACTCAATGTTGGTTTACATCTTTACTACCTTTCGGGCCTTCCGTACATTAATGGCCCGTTATCCTCAACGGGAAAACATCCATCTTCCGATGTATTAGGTTGTCCTTGAATTTGAATTGGTGCAAATTAAGCTAACGGTTGTTAGCAATGTATTGTAACC
>ERZ1370068.7387-contig-6305_pt1 | contig 69320 bp, 82 predicted proteins | sample MGYA00561227_ERZ1370068 | MGnify/ENA primary metagenome ERZ1370068 (study PRJEB38410, sample SAMEA6850437) | metagenome | study: Metagenomic assessment of the ecological functions of the soil: analysis of the soil microbiota associated with the...
AGGTTACGTATTGCTGCGTGGATCGGCATGACCAATATGCCGGAGGCCAAGCTCGCCCGTGAGGCCGAGCTGTGCTATGCCACGGTGGCGCTCGTGACCGATTACGATGTCTGGCACCCCGAGCACGACGCGGTGACGGTGGCGGCGGTGATCGCCAACCTCGTGAAGAACGTGGCCACCGCCAGGGACCTGCTCCGTCGCGCGATACCTGCGCGTCAAGGGCGGGTGCCGAACCGGCTGCGGAGAGGCGCTCCGCTCCGCCATCATCACGCCTCCCCAGAACATTCCGCGCGCACCCGCCGGCGGCTCGCCTTGCTGGTGGACCGTCACCTCGGCCCGCGCGGGAAGTCCGTGCGGCGCGGAAAGAGCCTGACCCTGATGCCCGACGCCAGTTCCTCCGAGCTCCTCGTCGTCGGCTCGGTGGCCATCGACAATGTGACCACTCTCGTTCGGGAAGGCGCCCGAGGCGCTGGGCGGCTCCGCCACCTATTTCTCCTACGCCGCGAGCTTCTTCGCCCCGGTCCGCGTGGTGGCAGCGGTGGGCGAAGACTTCCCAAGGAGCACCTGCGGCTTCCTGGAGAAGCGCGGAGTGGACATCGCCGGAACCTCGGCGGTGCTCGCGGGAAAGAAAACCTTCCGCTGGACCGGCGAGTATGGCTTCGACCTCAACGACGCTCGGACCCTGGACGTCCAGCTCAACGTGCTCGGCGAGTTCCGGCCCACGCTGACACCGCGCGGAACGAAGAGTCCCCTACCTCTTCCTCGCCAACAACGATCCCGAGGTCCAGCTCGAAGTGCTCAAACAGATGGAACACCCGCGGCTCACCGCGCTCGACACCATGAACTTCTGGATCGAGGGCAAGCGGGAGGCGCTGGGGCGTGTGCTCGCGCGGGTCGGACGTGCTCCTCATCAACGACGCCGAGGCGCGCATGCTGGCGCGCTGGCCCAATCTGGTCAAGGCCGCGCGCGGCATCCTGGGGATGGGCCCCAAGGCGGTGGTGGTGAAGCGCGGCGAGTACGGCGCCCTCATGGTCACCGCCGATCGCTTCTTCTTCGCGCCGGCCTATCCGCTGGAGGCGGTCTTCGACCCCACCGGGGCGGGGGACACCTTCGCGGGGGCTTCATGGGCTATCTGGCCCGGCTCGGCGTGGTGGACGCCGGCGCCTTCCGCCCCGCCATGGTCAACGGCGCGGTGATGGCCTCCTTCACCGTCGAGGATTTCTCGCTGGAGCGGCTCAAGCGGCTCGAGCCGGGAGAGATCGAGGCGCGCTACCGGACCTTCCAGGATATGGTGCGTTTCGAGGGTTGAAGGGGGACAGTCACGTGGACGAAGCGCTGACGGAGAAATACCAGCGGCTGGTGGGGCTGCTGCGCGGCATGGAGCGCGTGGTGGTCGCCTTCTCGGGCGGGGTGGACTCCACCCTGCTCGCACGCGCGGCCGCGAGGACGCGCTCGGCGATCGCGCGCTCCTGGCCACCGCGGACTCTCAGACCTATCCCGCCTCCGAGCTGGGCGAGGCCCGTCGCCTCGCCGCCCATATCGGGCTTCCGCACGTGGTGGTGCAGACCCAGGAGCTCTACCGGCCCGAGTACGCGGCCAATGCCCCCAACCGCTGCTTCTTCTGCAAGGATGAGCTCTTCACCCGGCTCGACGCGGTCGCCCGCGAGCACGGCGGGCATGCCCATCGTCTACGGCGCCATCATGGACGACCTGGGCGATCACCGGCCGGGCATGGACGCCGCCAAGGCTCGGGGGTTCGCGCGCCGCTCATCGAGGCCGAGCTCTGGAAGCGCGAGGTGCGGGAGATCGGCCGCGCGCTCGGCCTGCCCAGCTGGGACAAGCCCGCCTTCGCGTGCCTGTCCTCGCGCTTCCAGTACGGGGATCCCATCACATCCGAGAAGCTCCGCCAGGTGGACGCCGCCGAGGCGTTTCTCCGCGAGCAGGGCTTCCGGCAGTTCCGCGTCCGCCACCACGACCGCCTGGCCCGGATCGAGCTGCCCCGGACGAGATGCCGCGAGCTCTGGGAAGGGGACCGTCACGTCGCCATCGTCCGGCGATTCCGCGAGCTGGGTTACCACTTCGTGACGGTGGACCTCCAGGGCTTCCGCAGCGGCAGCGCCAACGAGGCCCTCCGGTGGATCGCGAAAAAGTAAGAGCGCTGCTCGAGGAGGTCGCGCGCGGCGCGCTCTCCCCGAGCAGCGCGCTGGCGCGGCTGCGGGACCTGCCGGTGGAGGATCTGGGCTTCGCGCGGGTGGATCTTCACCGCGCGCTCCGCCACGGCGCGCCCGAAGCCGTGTTCTGCCAGGGCAAGACCGCGGCGCAGGTGGTGGCGATCCTCACCGCGCTGGCCCGGTCGCACGACAATATCCTCGCCACGCGCGCCGAGCCCGAGATCCTGAAGGCCATCGCGGATTGCGGCCTCCCGCGCCGGCTCCACGAGGACGCGCGGGTGGCCGTGATCAAGCCCGTCGCGCGGGACGGTCTGGGGCTCGTCATCGTGATGAGCGCGGGCACCGCCGACCGTCCGGTGGCGGAGGAAGCGGCGGTGGTCGCCGAGGCGCTGGGCAATCGCGTGGAGCGGCTCCACGACTGCGGGGTGGCGGGACTCCACCGGCTCGTGCCGCACCTCGACCGCCTCAGCGAGGCGAATGCCCTCGTGGTGGTGGCGGGGATGGAAGGGCGCGCTTCCCAGCGTGGTGGCGGGGCTGGTGGACCGACCGGTGATCGCGGTGCCCACCAGCATCGGCTACGGCGCTTCCTTCGGCGGCATCGCCGCGCTCCTGGCCATGCTCAACTCCTGCGCCCCCGGGATCTCGGTGGTCAATATCGACAACGGCTACGGGGCCGCCGTCCAGGCCAGCCAGATCAATCACCTCGTCGCCAAGGTGCGCTGAGCCCGTGCGACTCGCCTACTTCGACTGCCCCAGCGGCGCCGCGGGCGACATGATTCTCGGCGCGCTCGTGGACGCGGGGCTTGACTGGGAGGACCTGCGCGCGCGATCTCGCGCGCCTCGGCGTTGCCGGGCTACACGCCTCGAGCGGCGCGAGGTGATGAAGGCGCCTTCCGCGCCACCAAGGTCGAGGTCCACGTGGCGGCGCACGGTGATGCCCACGACGAAGTCCACGAGGGCCCGGCGCCTGGCCATTCGCATGCACCCGCGCCTCCGCATCCGCACCGCACGCTCCCGGCCATCCGCGAGCTCATCCTCCGGAGCGCCCTGCCGGACCCCGTGAAGGCGAGCGCGGTCCGCATCTTCACGCGACTGGCCGAAGCGGAAGGCCGGGTGCATGGCGCCTCCCCGGACACCGTCCAGTTCCACGACGTGGGCGCGGTGGACGCCATCGTGGACATCGTGGGCGCCTGCATCGGTCTGCACCGCCTGGGCATCGACACCGTCCATTGCTCGGCGCTCCCTCTCGGCGGCGGCACGGTCAGCGGGCCGCATGGGCGGATCCCGGTGCCGGCGCCCGGCACCGCCGAGCTGCTCAAAGGCTTCCCGGTGGTGGACACCGGCGTCAAGCGCGAGCTCGTCACGCCCACCGGCGCGGCCATCCTGACCACGCTCGCCGCCGGCGCGGGCCGCATGCCGCCCATGACGGTGGAGGCCGTGGGGTATGGGGCGGGCACCATGGATCTCGACACGCCCAATGTGATCCGACTCTTCGTGGGTGCGGGACTGCGCCGGCGGCCGCGACGGCGCCCCGGGCGAGCGGGAGACCGTGGTCCAGGTCGAGACCACGGTGGACGACATGTCGCCCCAGCTCTACGACCCCCTCATGGAGCGCCTCGTTCGCCGCCGGGGCGCTGGACGTCTGTCTCACCCCCGTCATCATGAAGAAGCAGCCGGCCCGGGCGTGGTGCTGGTGGCGCTGTGCCCGCCTGCGATGGCGCCCGCGCTGGCGCGGGTTCTCTTCGAGGAGTCCACGCACCATCGGCGTGCGCTGGACCGCCTACGAGCGGGTCCGGCTCGCCGCGCGAGATGGTGTCGCCTGGCCACCAGCCTCGGCCCCGTCACCTTCAAGGTCTCGCGCCTCGACGGCCGCGTGATCACGGTCACCCCGGAGTTCGACGAGATCCGCCGCGTCGCCCGCGACAAGGGCCTGTCCGTGCGCGAGACCCCTCGAGCGCGTGCGCGAGGAGGCCGAAGGCTGATGGATTGAACCTCCGCGCCGGGCGCCGGGCCGAGGCCGAGGGCCCTGCGTGAGGCCCTGCGCGGCGCCCGAGGCCATCCGCTACCCGGTCCTCACCTGGCAAGCCGCGCACCCGAGGACGCGCAACGGGCGAGTCTCGCCGCCTGGGACCGCGTCCAGGCCGTCCACGACGATCTCGATCGGCTCCGCCGGCTCTAGCAGCCTCCCACCGGCCCTTGACATCGTCGGGGGCCGGGACTAAACTCGGAGTCGTTTTCCCAGCCTCGGACCCTCATCGCCGAGGTGTCGTTCATGTACCGAGTCCTCCAGGAGGTAACGCGGTGAAAAACAAAGTCACGGTCACGATCAACGGCGCGAGCCAGTCCCACGAGGTGGAGCCGCGGCTGCTGCTCGTCCACTTCATCCGGGAGCTGGCCGGCCTCACCGGCACGCACGTCGGGTGCGACACCAGCCAGTGCGGCGCCTGCACGATCCATCTGAACGGCCAGGCGGTGAAGTCGTGCACGCCTGCTCGCGGTGCAGGCCGACGGCGCCGCAGATCACGACCATCGAGGGGATGGCGAAGGACGGCAAGCTCCACCCGATCCAGGAAGGCGTTCTGGGAGAAGCACGGGCTGCAGTGCGGCTTCTGCACGCCGGGCATGATCATGTCGGCGGCCCAGCTCATCCAGCGCTACCCCAAGCCCTACCGAGGCCGACATCCGCCACGAGCTCGAGGGCAATCTCTGCCGCTGCACCGGCTATCACAACATCGTCAAGGCCATCCAGTACGCCGCCGAGAACATGGCGAAGCGGTAGGGGAGGCCGACCATGGCGACGGCAGAAGCTGCTGGGTGCGAGCATCAAGCGCCGCGAGGATCCGCGCTTCATCACCGGCAAGGGCAGCTACACCGACGACCTGCAAGCTGCCCGGCGATGACCTACGCCGCCTTCGTGCGCAGCCCGCACGCCAGCGCGCAAGATCCGCAAGATCGACATCGCCGAGCGCCAAGGCCTTCCCGGGGTGGTGGCGATCTTCACCGGCAAGGACATGACGGGCGTCAACTCGCTGCCGCTGCGGGTCCAGGGCTGCTCCCCGAGCGTGGCAAGGTCTGCCGCCGCACATGCCCCTGGCCGGCGACGCCGCCCGCTACGTGGGCGATCCCGGTGGCCATCGTGATCGCGGAGAGCCAGTCCGCGGCGCGCGACGCCGCCGAGCTGGTCGACGGTGGACTGGGAGCGTCCTGCCCTCGGTGACGAGCACCGAGCGCGCGGCGCAGTCGGGCGCAGCCGCAGGTCCACGAGGTCGCGCCCGGCAACGTCGCCTTCAAGTGGCAGATCGGCGACGCGGCGGCGACCGATGCCGCCTTCAGAAGGCGGACGTCGGTCGTGAAGAAGCGCATCGTGAACCAGCGGCTGGTGGCCAACGCCATGGAGCCGCGCGCCTGCGTGGCCCGCTACGAGGACTCCACCGGCGATCTGCACGCTCTGGGTGACCTCGCAGAATCCCCACGTGCACCGGCTGCTCATGACCGCCTTCGTGCTGGGCATCCCCGAGCACAAGGTGCGCGTGATCGCGCCCGACGTGGGCGGCGGCTTCGGCTCCAAGATCTTCCTCTACAACGAGGAGACGGTCGTGCTCCTGGGCCACCGCGCCAGATCAAGCGGCCCGATCCGCTGGACGCCTCGACCGGCGCGAGGCCTTCCTGACCGACGCTCACGGGCGGGACCACGTGACCGACGCCGAGATGGCGCTCTCGCGCGACGGCAAGATCCTGGGCCTGCGCGTGAAGACCACCGCCAACCTCGGGCGCCTATCTCTCGACCTTCGCGCCCGGCGGTGCCGACCTATCCTCTACGGGACGCTCGCTCAACGGCGTCTACGCCATCGGCGCCATCCACTGCGAGGTCACCGGGCGTCTTCACGAACACCACGCCGGTGGACGCCGTACCGCGGCGCCGGCCGGCCGGAGGCCTGCTACCTGCTCGAGCGGATGGTCGACGCCGCGCGCGGCCGCGCTCAAGATGGATCCGGCCGAGATCCGGCGGAAGAACTTCATCCCGAAGTTCTCAGGGCGTTCCAGACCCAGGTGGCGCGTCAGCTACGACAGCGGCGACTACGGCGGCGCCCTCGACCGGCTGCTCCAGATGCTCGACTACAAGAAGTTCCGCGCCGAGCAGGCGGAGGACGCGGCGCAAGGGCCGGCTCATCGGGGTCGGGCTTCTCCACCTACATCGAGGCGTGCACCATCGCGCCCGTCCAAGGTGGTGGGCGCGCTGGGCGCCGAGGCCGGGCTCTACGAGTCCGGCAAGGTGCGCGTGCATCCGACGGGTAAGGTGTCGGTGTTCACGGGCTCGCACTCGCACGGCCAGGGTCACGAGACCACCTTCGCGCAGCTGGTGGCGCATCAGCTGGGCATCCCCATGGACGACGTGGACATCATCCACGGCGACACCGGGATCGTCGCCGTTCGGCATGGGCACCTACGGCAGCCGCTCGGCCGTCCGTGGGCGGCACCGCCATCGTGATGTCCATCAACAAGATCAAGGAGAAGGGCAAGAAGATCGCCGCCCATCTGCTGGAAGCCTCGCCGCAGGACATCGAGTACGCCGACGGGCAGTTCCAGGTCGAAGGGTCGCCCCAGAAGGCGGTCGCCCTTCGGCCAGGTGGCGCTCACCGCCTACGTGCCGCACAACTATCCCGAAGGCCTCGAGCCCGGGCTCGAGGAGACGAGCCTTCTACGATCCCGCCAACTTCTGCTTCCCGTTCGGCGCGCACGCCTGCGTGGTCGAGGTCGAGCCGGACACCGGGCACGTGCAAGATCCTCCGCTACGTGGCCGTGGACGACGTCGGCAATGTCATCAGCCCCATGATCGTGGACGGCATGGTGCACGGCGGCATCGCCCAGGGCGTGGGCCAGGCGCTCTGGGAAGGCGCCGTCTACGACGGCGAGTCCGGCCAGCTCGTCTCCGGCACCATGATGGACTACGCGCTGCCCAGGGCCGACATGCTGCCGCTTCTACGAGACCGACCGCACCGAGACGCCGACGCCGGTCAACCCGCTCGGCATCAAGGGCGCGGGAGAGACCGGGCACCATCGCGGCCACGCCGGCCGTCGTCAATGCCGTGGTGGACGCCCTCGTCGGCCTCGGCGTGGACCACATCGAGACGATGCCGCTCACGCGCCGAGCGTGTCTGGACGACCATCCAGGCCGCCAGAGCCGAGGCAAGTAGGGGACCGCGCATGTATCCAGCCGCAGTTCGACTACCACACCCCCGGCTACGATCAAGGACGCGCTCGATCTGCTCGGGCCAGCACAAGGACGACGCCAAGCTCCTGGCCGGCGGGCACAGCCTGCTGCCGGCGATGAAGTTCCGCCTGGCGCGGCCCGCGCACGTCGTCGATCTGCAGAAAAGTTCCCGGGCTCGCCGGGATCAAGGAGGAGGGCGGCACCCTCGTCATCGGGGCCATGACCACGCACTATGCCGTCGAGTCGTCGGCGGTCGGTGAAATCCAAGCGCGCGTGCTCGCGCAGACGGCCGCGCTGATCGGCGATCCCATGGTGCGGAACATGGGAACCATCGGCGGCAGCCTGGCCCACGCGGATCCCGCCGCCGACTATCCCGCCACCGATCATCGCGGTGGGCGCCGAGATGGTGGCCGAGGGACCGAAGGGCAAGCGCACCATCAAGGTGGACGACTTCTTCAAGGGCCTGCATGACCACCGCGGTGGGCGCCGGACGAGATCCTCACCGAGGTGCGGGTGCCCGCGCTGGCCGCCAATCAGTCGCGCGGCCTACATGAAGTTCCCGCATCCCGCTTCGCGCTTCGCGGTGGTCGGCGTGGCCGCCGTGCTCACCATCGACGGCGGCAAGGTGCACCAAGGCCTCCATCGGCATCACCGGGGCGGGGACCCATGCCGTTCGCGCCAAGGGCGTGGAGGCCGGCGCTCGCCGGCAAGCCGCTGGACGCGGCGAGCGATCAGCCGCGGCCGCGGACAAGGCGCCGGATGGCGTGGACGTGCAGGCCGATCTCCAGGGCTCGGTGGACTACAAGAAGCATCTCCTCAAGGTCTTCGCCAAGCGCGCGATCGAGGCGGCCGTCGCGGCCAAGAAGTAGCGCCGACCTCGCGAACCGGCCCCGCGGACCTCCCGTCCGCGGGGCCTTTGCTTTGTCCGCGGCGCCGCTGGACGGATCGCGCGTGATCGCCGGGGTGGTGCTGGCGGCGGGGCTCTCCCGCCGGATGGGCCGGCGCAAGCTGCTCCTCGATCTCGGCAGGCCGGCCGGTGATCCGCCGCGCCGTGGAAGGCGTGGCCGGCGGCCGGACGTCGACGAGGTCGTGGTGGTGGTGCCGCCCGACGCACGCGGACCTGGCCGCCGCGCTCGCGGGTATTCCGCTACCGCCTCGCCGTGAACCCGGCGCCGGAGACGGACAGGCCGGCTCGGTGGTGGCGGGATCGCGGCGCTCGAGCTCCGCCGTGCGGGCCGCGCGCTCGATCGCGCTGGGCGATCAGCCGAGCGGTGCCGCGCGCGCGTTCCCGTGGGGCTGCTCACCGCCTACCGGGCGACGGCCACCGAGCCATCGTCGCCCCCGTCTATCGCAGGACGGCCGCGGCAACCCCGTCCTCTTCGACGCCTCCGTCTTTCCCGAGCTCGCGCAGCTCACCGGCGACGCGGCGCGCGCAGCGCGTCATGCGAGGCCGACCCGGCACGCGTCGCGCATGGTGACCTTCGACTCCGCCCGTGCCTCCGGACATCGACACGCCCGGAGGACTACGAGACACTCCGAGGCCGGCTCTAGTCGGTGTACACTAGGACGCCATGAGAGAAGAGATCAAGAAAATCCGGCGACTTGATGGAAGAGTGCCGACTACGTCACGGATCCCGCCATCGCGACCTCGGTGCACCTGGCGATGACGCTTGCGGAAGCCCCTCCTCATCGAGGGCCATGCCGGGGTGGGCAAGACCGAGGTCGCCAAGGTGATGGCGCGGGTGCTCGGACACCCGGCTCATTCGCCTCCAGTGCTACGAGGGGCTCGACGCCGCGCAGGCCTCTACGAGTGGAACTATCCGGAAGCAGATCCTGCACATCAAGCTGCAGGAGCGCTCGGACGCGCCCGCCGGGGAGAAGGAGCACGAGATCTTCTCGGAGGAGTTCCTCATCCGCCGGCCGCTCCTCCAGGCCATCACGCCTGACGGCGCAGCCGCCCGTGCTCCTGATCGACGAGATCGATCGCGCCGACGAGGAGTTCGAGGCCTTCCTGCTAGAAGTGCTCTCAGACTGTCAGGTCACGATTCCCGAGATCGGCACCATCAAGGCGGTGGAGCCGCCCTACGTCATCCTCACCTCGAACCGGATCGCGCGAGCTGTCCGACGCGCTCGCGGCGGCGCTGCCTCTACCTCTGGGTCGACTATCCGGGCTTCGAGAAGGAAGCTGCGGATCGTGACCCGCAAGGTTCCCGGCGTCAACGCAGCGGCTGGCCCGCGAGATCTCGCGGTTCATGGAGAGCGCTGCGCACCGTACGCCTGGCCAAGTTGCCCGGGCGTGGCGGAGACGCTCGACTGGGCGCAGGCGCTGTCCTCGCTGCACGCCGACCATCTCGACGAGGAGCTGGTGCTCGAGACGCTCGGCTGCGTCCTCAAGGATCCGGACGACATCAAGCGCGTCCGCAAGGAGCTGGCGGGCTCCGGGATGAAGCGCTTCGTGGCCGCCGAGTAGACGCCCGTGGTGCCGCGCGGTCATGGCGCGGATCTCATGACCCAGACGCTCGCCTTCGGGCGTATTCTGCGCGCCGCCGGCGTGGCCTGCACCACCTCCGAGGTTACTCGACGGCGTGCGCGCCCTCGAGCGCGATCGATCTCCTGATCGCAGCGAGGTGCTACCTCGCGCTCTCCGCGCGGTCTTCGTCGCTCCGCAGGGAGGAGATCCCCACCTTCGACCGCTGCTTCGAGGCCTTCTGGACGTTCCGCGCCGACGAGGGGGCAGGGCCTGGACGGCCTCATCCAGGCCATCGAGCCGCCGCGGCCCGAGGACGACAGCATCCCGGGCTCGGCGGAAGGACCCGGCAAGAAGCAGGTCGAGATCGCGCTGGAGGCGCTGGGAGGACAGAGGGCGACGACGACGGCGAGCCCGCTGGAGGTGCCCGGGGTCAGCGCCCAGGAGGTCGCTGATGGACCAGGACTTCTCGTCATTCCCCGCGGATCAGCTCGACGAGGTGTGCGCGCGTGACCGTGCTCATCGCCAAGCGCCTGGCCCGGCGGATCAGCCGCCGCCGGCGCCCGGTGCGGCGCAGGGGCGCGTGGATCTCGCGGCGCAGCATCCGCGCCAATCATGATGAAGGGCGAGATCATCGAGCTGCGCCGCGCGCGAGCGGCGCGCGGAAGAGTCCGGCTGGTCCTCCTCTGCCGACGTGTCGGGCTCCATGGATCTCTACAGCCGCTTCCTGCTCCAGTTCCTGTTCGCGCTGCAGAACGTGTTCGGGCGGGTGGAGACCTTCACCTTCGCGACGCGACTGACGCGCATCACCGAGCATCTCAAGGGCGCTCCTACAAGCCAGGCTGCTCCGCCGGCTCGCCGAGGTCCGCGACTGGTCGGGGGCACGCGCATCGGCGAGTCGCTCGCGCGAGTTCAACCGCGACCTGGGGCCATCTGGTGGACCGCCGCACCATCGTGATCGTGCTCTCCGACGGCTGGGACACCGGCGAGCCCGAGGATCCTGGCCAGCGAGATGCTGCGCATCAAGCGGCGAGGCGGGCCGGGTGATCTGGCTGAACCCGCTCCTCGGCAACCCGTCGTACGAGCCGCTCACCCGCGGCATGGCCAGCGCGCGCTGCCGCTGGTGGACCACTTCGCCGCCGCGCACAATCTGCCGAGCCTCCGGGACCTCGCCGGTCACCTGAGACTGGGATGAGTGGAGAACCGCGTCCGTGAGTCAAGTCAGCGAGCTCTTCGACGCAACCTCGATCAGCTGCGCCGGCCGAGGGGAAGGTCGCCCTGGCGACTCTCGGCGAACACGCGCGGCACCACCCCGCGCAAGGAAGGCGCCCAGATGCTCGTGGGCGATGGGGGCCGCGTGCTGGGCTCCGTCACCATCGGCGGCTGCGTGGACGCCCAGGTGATCGAGGAGTCCGCCCGATGTGCTCGGACGATGCAACGCCGCGCCTGCTCGAGCTGAACCTGGGCGACGAGGAGGCCTGGGAGATCGGTCTCACCTGCGGCGGAACGATCGAGGTGTTCATGCGAGCCTGGTCGCGCTGCGACAAGCCCGGGACGCGACGCTCGCGCTCTGACGGGCGCGCGGGCTCACGCGGAACACCGGAGCGGGCGGCGCCACCGTCGCGACGCGCGCGTCGACGGGCCGGGCAACGGCGCCAAGCTGCTGGTGCTCGACGACGCGGCACGGTCGAGGGCACGCTCGGCGATCCGCGCCTCGACGCGCGCTTCGCGCGAGAGGCGCGCAGGCCATCCGGGCCGGCGACCTCGCGCACCGCGTCCCGGTCGAGGGCGTCCGCGCCTTCGTCGAGAGTCTTCGCGCCCCCGGCCATCCTCGCTGGTGGTCGGGGCCAGCCACGTGGCCATGCCGCTGGTGAGCGCTGGCCCGGGTCGCTCGGCTTCCGCACCGTCGGTGATCGACTGGCCGCCCGCGCTTCGCCACGCGCGAGCGCTTCCCGACGTGGACGATCTGCAAGATCGGCATTCCCTCGGAGCTGGTGCCAGTGACATTCCCGCTGATCCCACCACCGGCGCTGGTCCTGGTCGCTCACGACTACAAGTACGACCTGCCCGTGCTCCGCCACGCGCTGGCCACGCCGGTGGGCTATATCGGCATGCTGGGCTCGCCAGCCGCCGCGGCGCGGCCATCCTCGAGCTGCTGCAGCGAGGACGGCGTGGCCGGACGACCAGCTCGCGCGCGTGCGCGTGCCCATCGGCCTCGACCTCGGCGCCCAGTCGGCGCCCGGAGATCGCGCTGGCCGTGCATGGCCGAGGTGCTCGGCCGTCCAGCGGAGGGCCACCGGGCTCCCGATCAGCGAGAAGGTCCGCCGGGGATCAAGTGAAGGCGATCGCCGTGCGGCGCGACGGGCCGGCGCGACGCGCCTGACTCGAGCGCGCATCGCTCTGCCACGACGTGCGCGATGCGGCGCGGCAAGATCGCGGTCGCAAGGGGCAGACGCTCGACGCCGCGGCGGCGGCGCGGCCCTGCTCGCTGCCGCTGGCAGGAGATCCACGTCCTCGAGCTCGAGCCCGGCGACGTCCACGAGGAGCCGGCGCGGGCGCGCCTCGCCGCAGGCGGTCGGCCGGCGACGGCGTGGAGGTGCAAGGGCTATACCGGCGGGCAGTGGACGCTCGGCGGCCGCGCCGGCGGCCTCGCTGCGCGTGCGCGACGCAGCGCTCGCCGAGGTCAATGCCCACGACGGCATCGCCGTCTTCACCGCTCTGCGACCTCCAGCCGGTGGACGCCGGGCGAGGTGGTGGCCAGGCCAAGGTCACGCCGCTGGCCATCGCCGAGCAGACTCGTGAAGCGCGTCGAGGCGCGCGCCTGGGGCGCGGCCGGCCTCGTCGACGGTGCAGGCCTTCCGCGCCCGCACGATCGGCGCGGTGACCCGCGAGAGCCTCGAGCCCAGCAGCGGGCGCGCTTCGAGGCCGCCGCTGCAGCGAGAAGGTCGACTGGTTCGGCTCGCGCCTGCCTGCCCGGTCCGCTACTGCGGGCGGCGACGCGGCGCGCGGTGGCCGGCGGACACTGCGAGGCGCTCGATGCCGAAGGGGCCGACGCTCGTCGATCGTGGCCGGGGCCAGCGCGCTCGATCCGCTCGATCCGGTCTTCCGTCGGCATCGAGCGCGCGGGCGGCGCGCATGGAGCGCCACGGCGTGCCCGCGCATCCGGGCAGCCTGCCTCTGGCTCGCCGGATCGGCGAGGACGGCCCGTGCTCGGGCATGCCCACCTGCGGGATGTTCTCCCAGGCCACCACGTTCGACCTGGTGCTCCCGCGCCTCCTCGCCGGCGAGCGATCGGGCAATGCGCGAGCTGGCGGCGCTCGGGCCACGGCGGCCTCCTCTCGCGCGACAGCGCCTGGCGCTTCCCGCCCTACCGGAAGAACGCGGCGCGCGCGAGAGCTGGACGGAGTGAGCGCCGGTGCAGTCTACAGCGACGTCATCCGCGAGCGCTTCCGCCGCCCGCGCTTCCGCGGGAGGCTGCCGAGCGCCGACGCGGCGTTCGAGGACGTGAACCCGCTCTGCGGCGACCGCGATCGCGCATCGAGTGCCGGCTCGAGGGCGGCGCCTGGCCGACGCGCCGTGCACCACGGCGACAGCTGCGCCATCTGCGCCGCCTCCGCCGACGTCCTGCTCGAGCTGGCCGGGCGGCACGGCCGGCCGAGGTCGCGCGGCGCTCGACGCCGCCGACGTGCTCGAGCGGCTGCAGGCCGACATTCGGCCCACGCGGATGAAGTGCGTGACGCTGCCCATCACCGTGCTCCAGGGCGCGCTCGAGGGCAGGGAGGTGGCGCGATGACGCTCGGCGAGCAGTGCCGCCCGGACTTCCCATCCTGGACCGGCGTGGTCAACGGCCAGCCGCTCGTCTTACCTCGACTCCGCGGCGCGTCAGCCAGAAGCCGCGTCAGGTGCATGCGAGGCGATGCGCGCGCTACTACGAGCAGAGCCACGCCAACGTGCACCGGTCCATCCACACCGCTGGGCGAGGAGGCGACCGAGGCCTACGAGGCGGCGCGCGACGCGGTGCGCGCGCTTCGTGGGCGCGCGCGGCGCGCGAGGAGATCATCTTCACCCGCGGCACCACCGAGGGCGTGAACCTCGTCGCCCAGGCCGATCGGCCGGACGCTCGAGCCCGGGGACGAGATCATCGTCAGCGAGATGGAGCATCACTCGAACTCTGATCCCGTGGCAGATGGTCGTGCCGCGACCGCGGCGCGGTGCTCACGGCCGGTGCCGGTGCCCGGACGGGATGCCTACCTCGACATGGCGGCCTTCGCGCGCGCTCCTCGGCCCGCGGACGCGGGTGGTGGCGGTGGCCCACGTCTCGAACGTGCTCGGCACCATCAACCCGGTGGCCGAGATCGTGCGGCGGGCGCACGCCGGCGGGCGCGCTGGTGCTGCTGGACGGCGCGCAGGCGGTGCCCGCATCTGCCGCTCGACCTGGCCGCGCTGGGCTGCCGACTTCTACGTCTTCTCCGGCCACAAGATGCTCGGGCCCACGGGCATCGGCGTCCTCTACGGCCGCCGCGAGGTGCTCGAGCGGCCACCGAGCCGGCCGTGGGGCGGCGGCGAGATGATCAAGGAGGTCTGGATCGACCGCGCCCAGTGGAACGACCTGCCGTGGCGCTTCGAGCCCGGCACGCCGCCGATCGCGGAGGCGGTCGGGCTCGCACGCGGCCGGTCGAGTACTCTCGACAAGCTCGGCATGGAGCGCGTGGCGCGCGCACGAGCGCGAGCTCGCCGCGCCGCTGCCTCGACGCGCTCGCCGCGCATCGCCGGCGTCACGCGTCTACGGCCCGCGCAATGCCGGAGATCGAAGGGCGCGGTGGTGGCGTTCAACGTGGCCGGCATCCATCCCCACGACGGCGCCGCGCTGCTCGACCAGTCGGGCGTCGCGCCGTGCGCGCCGGGCACCATTGCGCGCAGCCCTGGCCAAGCGCCTCGGCATCGTGGGACGCTGCGCGCGAGCTTCTCCGTCTACAACACGGCCTGCCGACGTGGACCGCCTCGCCGAGGCGGTGGCCCGCCTCAGCGCCGAGCTCTGATGGCGGGACCGCACGGCCGCCAGCCTGATCTTCACCGGGGGCCGCGTCCACACTGTCAATCCTGCCGACGACGTCGTCTCTGCGCTCGCGGTGATCGGCGACCGCATCCTGGCGGTGGGAGTGGACGCCGACGCGCTCGCCCACCGCGGCCCGGGCACCCAGGTGGTGGAGCTGCGCGGCCGCTCGCTCCTGCCGGGCTTCATCGACGCGCACTGCCACTTTCCGAGCCTGGGCGTATCCATGGCGGCGCTCGATCGACTGCAAGGCGCCCGGCATGCAGTCCATCGAACGCGCTTCAGAAGGCGGTGCGCGAGCGCGCGGCCAGCCCAGCCGCCCGGGACCTGGATCCGCGGGCGCGGCTACGACCAGTCGCGCCTGGAGGAGCGGCGGCATCCGAATCGGCTGGACTGGGACGCGGTCGCGCCCGAGCATCCGGTGATCTTCACGCGCACTTGCGGCCACATCGCGTCCGTGTCACGGCCGCGCGCTGGAGCAGGCGGGCATCGGCGACGCCACGCCGGATCCGCCGGGCGGCCGCCACGATCGCGACGGACGGGCGGCTCCTCGGCGTCGCCTACGAGACCCGCGCAGACGCCGCTCCAGGTGGCCGCGCTCCCCAGCGCGAGCCGGAATTCCGCGACGGCTGCTTCGCGCGGATGCAGGCCTACATCCGCCGCGGGCGCCACCAGCGTGCACGACGCGGGCGGGCTCGTGGGGCCGGCCTTCGCGCCCGTGCCAGGCGCTGGCCGAGGCGGGCCGCCTCCGCATGCGGCTCTACGCCTTCGCCACCGTGAACAGCCGCCAGCACCCGCTCATGGGGCTCCTCGCCAGCGGCATCCGCACCGGACTCGGCAACGAGCGGCTGCAGGTGGGCGCCTTCAAGGTGATGACGGACGGCTCGCTCGAGCGGGCCCACCGCGGCCACCCGCGAGCCCTATCACCTCCGACTGCCACGACTCCGGCATCCTCTACTGGAGCGCAGGCCGATCTCGACGAGCCTGCTCGGCCGCGCCCACCGCGCCAGGCTTCCAGTGCACCGTGCACGCGGTGGGCGATCGCGCCATCCTCCAGACGCTGGACGCGATGGCGCGCGCGCAGCGCGAGGCGCCGCGGAAGGGCTGCGCCACCGCATCGAGCACTGCGGCATCTGCCCGCCCGATCTGCGCGGCCGCGTCCGCGCGCAGCGGATCGTGCCCGCTCATGCAGCCGGCGTTCTTCTGGGAGTTCGGCGACGGCTATATCCGCAACTACGGGCGGAGCGCGCCGACACCATGTTCCCGGCCAGCAGCCTCATCGCGGCCGGCGTGCCGGTGGCGGGCAGCTCGGACGCGCCGGTGACGCACTACGCGCCGCTGTTCGGGATCGAGCAGGCGCTGACCCGGGCCACCATGGACGGCGACGTGTGCGGCCCGGGCGAGCGCGTGGATCTCGCCACCGCCATCCGGATGCACACGCTCAACGGAGCGTACGCGGCCTTCGAGGAGGGGCGAGAAGGGCAGTCTCGAGCCGGGCAAGCTCGCCGATCTGGCGCTGCTCGGCGAGGATCTCACCCGCGTGCCCACCGCCCGCCTCCGCCATGTCGAGGTCGCGATGACGGTGGTGGGCGGCGAGATCGTGCACCAAGCGTGACCGCCCGACGACCATCCGCGCCCGACCGACGCCTTCGCCTCGCCGCGCTTCGGCCAGATCGCCACGTTCATGCGGCTGCCCGCACGTGGCCTCGCCGGCGGGACTCGACGTGGCGCTCGTACGGCATCCCCTTCGACGGCGGCTGCTCGTACCGCCCGGGGCCCGGCTCGGCCGCGCCATATCCGCGAGCACTCCTCGCTGCTCCGTCCCTGGAACTCCGGCGCTCCGCGTCCATCCCTTCGAGCGGCTGCGCGTGGCCGACTGCGGCGACGTGGACGTCGGTGCCGATCTCCATCGAGGGCACTTTCGCCGCCATCGAGCGCACGCTGGCCCCGGCGGTGGCAGGGGCGCGGCCGCCGCTCATCGCTGGGCGGCGACCACACCATCACGCTGGCCGTCCTGCGCGTGCTGGCCCGGCGCCACGGGCGCCTGGGGCTCATCCACTTCGACGCGCATCCCGACACCTGGGACCGCTACTTCGGCCTGCCCTACTATCACGGCAGCACCTTCCGGCGGGCGGTGGAGGAAGGGCTGATCGACGGGACGCGCTCCATCCAGGTCGGCATCCGCGGGCCGCTCTACGGCCCGGAGGACTTCGACTTCCAGGCCGCGAGCACGGCTTCGAGGTGATCCGGATCGAGGACGTGAAGGAGCGCGGCGTGGCCTGGGTGGCCGAGCGGCTCGCGCCGGCTGGCCGGCGGACCCGTCTACTGCTCGTTCGACATCGACGCGGTGGATCCCGCCTATGCGCCCGCCACCGGCACGCCGGAGGTGGGCGGGCTCACCGCCTACGAGGCGCTGGCCCTCGTCCGCGCGCTTCGGCCGCATCGAGCTGTGCGGCGCCGACGTGGTGGAGGTCTCGCCGCCCTATGACGGGCCCGGGCGCCATCACCGGGCTCCTCGCCGCCAATATTCTCTTCGAGCTGCTGCTCGGTCATCGCGCTCCGCCGCTAGCGAGCCCTCCCGCGAGGTCCCCGCGTGCTATGATGCGGGCGTGGAGTCAGCCATGCGTCGGGCTCCGCTCGTCACGCTCGCGCGTCCTCGCCGCGGTCCTCGTCGCTCTGGATCCCCGCGGTCCGCCGGCGCCGCGCCCGCGCCCGGTGGCGGTCATCGAGATGGACGGCGCCATCACGCCCGGTGACGGTGCGCCTCGTGTCGGCGGCGGTGGACCGCGCGCCAGGCCGAGCGCGCCCAGGCCCTCGTCATCCAGCTCGACACCCCGGCGGCCTCGAGCGCTCGATGCGCTCCGTCGTGCAGAGCCATCCTCAACTCCGAGGTGCCGGTGATCGTCTACGTGGCGCCCACCGGCGGGCGAGCGGCCTCGGCGGGCGTCTTCATCACCATGGCCGCGCACGTGGCGCGCCATGGCGCCGGCGACGAATATCGGGGCGGCGCATCCGGTGGCGGTCGGCGGCGGGGGCCGGACAAGGAGATGATGAAGAAGATCGAGAACGACGCCGCCGCCTTCGCGCGCACCATCGCCACCGAGCGCGGACGCAACGCGGAATGGGCGGAGAAGGCGGTGCGGTCGTCGGTATCGGTGACCGAGCGCGAGGCGGTGAAGCTCAGGATCGTCGACCTGGTCGCCGACAATCTCGCCGGACCTCCTGGCCAAGGTCGACGGCCGGACGGTGAAGACGGTGAAGGGGTCGGTGACGCTCCAGACCAAGGACGCGCCGGTGAAGAAGATCGAGGTCAAGTTCCGCGACCGGTTCCTCGCCCTGATCTCCGATCCGAACATCGCCTATATCCTCATGATGGTCGGGCATGCTCGGGATCTTCTTCGAGCTCTCCAATCCCGGGCGTCATCCTGCCGGGCGTGCTGGGCGGCATCAGCCTCATCCTGGCCTTCTTCGCCTTCCAGAGCCTGCCCATCAACTGGGCGGGGCTGCTCCTGATCCTCTTCGGGTAGCGCTGCTCATCGCGGAGATCAAGGTGGTGAGCCACGGCGTCCTCACCATCGGCGGCGTGGTGGCCATGCTGCTGGGCTCCATGATGCTCTTCGACGCGCCCGAGGCCGAGCGGGCTCCGCGTCTCCTGGTTCGTGATCGTGCCCGCGGTGGCGTCCACCGCCGGCCTGGTGATCGTGGGCCTGTCCTTCGGGATGCGGGCGCTCTACCGCAAGCCCACCACCGGCGAGGGCGGGATGGTGGGCGAGACCGCGGTGGCCAGGACGCCGCTGGCGCCGGAGGGCCAGGTGCTGGTGCAGGGCGAGCTGTGGCGGGCGATCGCCCAGAACGGGCCGGTGGCGGTCGGCGAGAAGGTCGAGGTCGTCGGGGTGAACGGGCTCACCCTCACCGTGGTCAAGGCAGCCGACCGGCGCTGAGCGCCGAGAGGGAGACCGCGCATGGGCGGCTTCGAGATGAGCATCGGCTTGATCCTGGTCCTGATCGTCGACGCGTCTTCGTGATCGGCTCCTCCGTCCGCATCCTGCGCGAGTACGAGCGGGGGGTGATCTTCCGGTTCGGCCGCCGCGCCAGCGCGGTCGTTCAACCCCGGCGGCGACGGCTCGGGGCCGGGGCTGGTCCTCCTTCATGCCCTTCGTGGACAAGATGGTCAAGGTGAGCCTGCGCACCATCACCATGGACGTGCCGCCCCAGGACGTGATCACGCGCGACAACGTCTCGGTCAAGGTCAACGCGGTGATCTTCTTCCGCGTGCTGGACCCGGCCAAGGCGGTGATCAGCGTCGAGGACTACCTCTACGCGACCTCCCAGATCGCCCAGACCACCCTGCGCAGCGTGCTCGGCCAGCAGTGAGCTGGACGATCTCCTGGCCTCGCGGGACAAGATCAACCAGGAGCTGACGCGCATCATCGACGAGCACACCAATCCCTGGGGCATCAAGGTGGCGGCGGTCGAGGTGAAGAACGTGGACCTGCCGCAGGACATGCAGCGCGCGATGTCCAAGCAGGCCGAGGCCGAGCGCGAGCGGCGGGCCAAGGTCATCAACGCGGACGGCGAGTTCCAGGCCGCGGCCAAGCTCGCCGAGGCCGCCGACGTGCTCTCGCCGCTTCCCGATCGCCATCCAGCTCCGCTATCTCGCAGACGATGCGAGAGATCGCCTCCGAGCGGAACACCACCACCTTCTTCCCGGTGCCGCGTCGATCTCCTGGGCTCGCTCCGGACGCGTCCTGGGACGGAGACGGCCAGGGCGCCGCCAAGAGCTGACGTGGGCGCGCGCATTCGCTTGTCGCGCGGGGCCGCCCCGAGTAGAATACGATGGTTGTCACGGGGGTTAGCTCAGTTGGGAGAGCGCGGCGTTCGCAACGCCGAGGTCGAGGGTTCGACTCCCTTACCCTCCACCATTCCGGAGACGCAGCGAAGGCCGGGGGCGCGCGCCGCTCCCGGCCTTCGTGCCTGGTGAGGTGGTCGCGACCGGGCCGCGCAACGGCCCGCTGATCATCGAATCTCGGCTGAGGACCAGCGAAGCCCCTGACCGCCTGCCGGCCAGACCCGGAGGACGTCATGGCTCGCATCCGACGCATCCTGCACCCCACGGATTTCTCCTCCGCCTCGCGGCGGCCTTCAAGCGGGCGCTGGAGCTGGCCCGAGCCAGCCGGGCCCAGCTCATCGTCGCGCACGTGATCGAGCCGACGGTGCCGATGGTCGGCGAGGGCTATATCCCGCCGCAGACCTACGAGGCCATCGAGGCCTCCGCGCACGCGTACGGCAAGCGGGGACTCGACAAGCTCGTCAAGCAGGCGCGGAAGGCCGGGGTGCGCGCCACCGCGCGCCTGCTGGAGGGAACGCCGCACGAGCGCATCGTGCGCGCGGCCCGGGGCTGCGCGCGGACCTGATCGTCATGGGCACCCATGGCCGCGCGGGTCTGCGCGCGCCTCATCCTGGGCAGCGTGGCCGGGCGACGTGTGATCGCGATGGTCGAGCTGTCCCCGTCATGACGGTCCGGGGCAAGTAGCGGTGCACTCGGCCTCGGACGTGAGCGAACCCTGATCCGCGCTGGGGCAAGAGCCCCGGCCCGCCCATCGGTCAGCCGATTCCTCGAGGGACCCCAGCCCCGGCGATTCGAGACGTGGAGTGCCCTGGAGATCCTCCGTGAGCTGCGTGCGCGGCTTTCGCGCGCTGCACTTCGTGGGGCCCTGCGTCACCGTGTTCGGGCTCGGCGCGGTTCGGCGAGGACCACAGGTACTACGCGCGTCGCTCGCGAGGTGGGGGCGGGCCTGGGCCGAGCGGGCTTCACGGTGATGACGGGAGGGGGGCCCGGCATCATGGAGGCGGCCAATCGCGGGGCCAAAGGACGTGGGCGGCCGCTCGGTGCGGGTGCAATATCGAGCTGCCGCGGGAGCAGCAGCCCAATCCCTATCTCGATCGCTGGATCACCTTCCGGCATTTCTTCGTCCGGAAGCTCGATGCTGATCAAGTACTCCTACGCGCTTCATTGCGCTGCCGGGCGGATTCGGCACCCTGGACGAGATCTTCGAGACCGCGACCTTGATCCAGACCGGGAAGATCCAGCAATTTCCCCTGATCCTGATGGGGGAGCGACTACTGGGCGCCCCTGATCGCGTTCACTGCGCGATCGCGCTCGTCGCGGAGGGCACCGATCGAGCCGGCGGACCTGGCGCGGATCACGGTGACCGATTCGCCGGAGGAGGCGGTGGAAACGGTCACCCGGGTGGGGATGGACCGCTTCGGCCTCAGCTACGGAGCGCCACTCGGCGCCGCTGGCTGGGAGAGTGACCGCGCGAGGGGGAATCAGGCGCGCTTGGCGGCGTGAGCTGGCTTGGCGGCGCGGGCGGCTTGGCCGGACACATCTTGTGCATCCAGACCGAGCCGAGCTTGACGTGATTGCCGTTCCGGCGGATTCGCAGCTTGCACTCGGGACAGGTACCCATCGTTCTTCTCCTCCGGGCGTTCGGAATCGTCGCCGACGCGGGCGACAGCCGGGAAAGAGTATACACCGACGCAGGGGGATCCGTGAGCGCCGACTGCGTATTCTGCCGCATCGTAGCCCGCCAGACACCCGCCGATATCGAGTACGAGGACGATGAGGTCCTCGCCTTCAAGGACATCTACCCTCAAGGCGCCGATCCACCTCCTGATCGTCCCCAGGCGGCACATCGAGTCGCTCGCCCGCCTCGGACCCCGACGACACCGCTCGTCGATGGGACGCTGCCTCCAGGACCGGCGCGGCTCCTGGGAGAGCGCGCGGGTTACGGCGAGCGCGGCTACCGCGTCTCCTGCAACGTGGGACCGGAGGGCGGGCAGGTCGTCTACCACGTCACTTTCACCTGACGGCGGGCCGGCGCGAAGTGATCCGGGTCCGCGGGCTCCAGCAAGCAGTATCCCGGCGGCACCGTCGCGCTCGGACGGTGTGGATCTGGACATCGCGGCGGGCGAGCTGGTGGCTCCTGATCGGACCGAGCGGGGCCGGGAAAGTCCACGCTCTTGCGCTGCCTGAACGGCTTCGTCACCCCGACCGCGGCCGGCGAGGTCCGGATCGGAGGCGCGACCGTCAGCGGCGCCACGGGAGAGCGGCTCCGGCTCATCCGCGCCGGCATCGGCTTCGTCTTCCAGCAGTTCAACCTCCAGCGCCGGCTCTCCGTGCTCGAGAACGTGCTGATCGGCGGGCTCGCGCGGCGCCCCGGCTGCCGTTCGCCTGCTGGGCCTGTTCCCCGCTGAGCGACCTGGCGCGGGCGCGCGCCGCCCTCGGCCCGGGTCGGGCCTCGAGCGGGCTCGACGAGCGCGTCGCGTGGACACGCTGTCTGGCGGGCAGCAGCAGCGGGTGGCCATCGCACGCGTGCTGGTCCAGGAGCCCGGGGTCATCCTGGCCGACGAGCCGATGGCCAGCCTCGATCCTGCCGCTGTCGGCAAACCGTTCTCGCGCTGCTCCAGCGCATCTCGGAAGAGGACGGCATCACGGTGGTGACCTCGCTGCACGTCCTCGGATCTCGCGCGCCGGTACGGCCGTCGCGTGATCGGCCTGCGCGCGAGGGCGACGTGGCCTACGACGGTTCGCCCGAAGTCGCTCACCGAGGCGGCGGCGCGACGCATCTTCGCCGACGCGGCGGCCTGATGGGTCGCGCCCGCTGGGCGGGCTGGGCCGGCATACCGGGCTCTTCCTGTGGTCGGCGGTGGCGACCGAGCTCTCGGCCAGCCCGCCTGCTCGAGGGTGTCCCGTACATGCTGGACTTCCTCGCGCCGGATGGTCCCGCCGGATTTTTCCGTTCTCCCTACGCGCTCACCGGCGCCCTGCAGACCGTTCCAGATCGCGGTGGTAGGCACCGGGATCGCCGCCCTGCTCGCGCTGCCGATGAGCTTCGCGGCCGCGCGCAATGTCGGCTCCCCGTGGCTCTTCTACGGAGCGCGCCCGTGCTCAATGTGTTTCGCGCGGTGGACACCCTCGTCTACGCGCTCTTCTTCGTGGCGGCGGTGGGCCTGGGCCCGTTTCCCGGTGTGCTCGCGGTGGTGGCCTATACCGCCACCGTGCTGGCCAAGCTCTATTCGGAGGCGATACGAGGCCATCGAGCCGCGGACCGGTGGAGGCGGTGGAGGCGGCGGGGGCCACGCGGCTTCAGGTCCTGCGCTGGGGCGTGCTGCCTCAGCTCGTGCCGCAGTTCCTGTCCTTCACGCTGTACCGCTTCGAGACGAATATCCGGGCGGCGGCGATCCTGGGCTTCGTGGGGGCGGGCGGCATCGGCTTCTACATCCAGACCTATCTGCGCATGCTCAACTATCCGGCGCGCATCCACCGTGCTGCTTGTGCTGATCGTCCTGGTCATGACGGTGGACTTCGCTTCGTCGCGCCTGCGCGCCCGCCTCGTGCTAGCAGAAAGAAAGGCTCCAGGGGGTTGCCCCTGGAGCCGGTGGATCAGCGCTGCGGCAGCGACTTTACTTCATCAGGTCCATGGCGGCCTTGGCCTTCTCGGACGCCAGCGCCAGAGTTACCAGCCTTGCACGCCGCCTCGGCCTCACGAACCAGCGAGGTGGCACGGGAGAAGTCGGCCCGAGGAGCGTTGCCGTCCTGCCCGCGCGGCGCGTTCACATCCTGCGTCCGGGGCGCGTTCACATCCTGCGTCCGGGGCGCGTTCACATCCTGCGTCCGGGGCGCGTTCACATCCTGCGTCCGGGCGCGCGCTGTCCCGGGTCCGGGGGCGTTCACATCCTGCGTCCGGGGCGCGTTCACGCCCTGGCTACGGGGCGCGTTCATCCTGGGTCCGGGGCGCGTTGACATCTGTCGGCGCATTCATGCTACGTCCGGCGCGCTCCACGTCCCGGGTGGGGCGTTGCGCCTGTGGGGGCGCGTTCATCATCCGTCCGGGGCGTTGACATCTGGGTCCGCGGGGCGTTCCATCCTGCGTCCGGGGCGCGTTCACGTCCTGGGTGCCGGGGCGCGTTCACGCCCTGGCTGCGGGGCGCGTTCACGTCCTGGGTCCGGGGCGCGTTGACATCCTGCGTCCGGGGCGCGCTGACATCCTGGGTGCGGGGCGCTCGGACGTCCTGGGTGCGGGGCGCGTCTGCACATCCTGGGTCCGGGGCGCGCCAGGCATCCTGCGTCCGGGGCGCGTTCACGCCCTGGCTACGGGGCGTTCACGTCCCGGGTCCGGGGCGCTGTTGACATCCTGCGTCCGCGGGGCGTTCACATCCTGCGTCCGGGGCGCGTTCATGCCCTGGGCAGCGGGGAGCGTTCACGCCCCTGGGTACGCGGGGCGCGTTGACGTCCTCGCGTCCGCGGCGCGTTCACATCCTGGGTCCGGGGCGCGTTGACATCCTGCGTGTCCGCGGTGCGCGTTCACATCCTGCGTCCGGGGCGCGCTTTTCGACATCACTGCGTCCGGGGGCGCGTTCACATCTCTGGGTCCGGGGCGCGTTCTGACATCCCCTGCGTCCGGGGCGCGTTCACATCCTGGGTGCGGGGCGCGTTCACGTCCCGTCCGGGGCGCGTTCACGCCTGAGCTGCTGGAGCGTTCACGTCCCGGGTCCGGGGGCTATGCGCGTTGACGTCCTGCGTCCGCGGCGCGTTCACATCCTGGGTCCGGGCGAGCCGCCAGCGAGCGCGCCTTCGTACTTCCTGGGGCCCCTGGGCGCGGGGCGTTGGACATCCCGCGTCCGCGGGCGCGTTGACATCCTGGGTCCGGGCACCGGCCAGCGACCGGGGCGCATTGACGTCCTGCGTACGCGCCTGGCGCTGCTCGATCATCGACTTCGCCTGGGCCACTTCGGGCGGGCAGCTCGTCTGGGCCGAGCTGACCGACGCCAGGACAGCGACGCCAGCAGAACACCACACTGGTCACCGTCGCCAACAGCTTCTTCATTTGCGTCCCGTCCTTTCAGAGCTTGGTTAACTGCCGCTGACCAACCTCGCTTCCACCGCCGCCCTTATGATTCGCCTGCCGCCGCGATCGATCCCGCACCCACCCGACCTCGTGTGGGAGAGAGTGCATGAAGCGGTGCCATGGGGCACCGATCTGGGGAAGCTGATTACGGATCAACCACTTGCCGGCGTAGCCGTCACGGTGGGGCGACCCTCAGCCTGGAGGGGCGTTCTGCCCGACCGTGCCTTGCAGGGGCCCTCCGCCATTCTGCCTCGGGGGCCCGGGACAGCGCCTCCGACCTTCCGGCTCGTGAATCCGGGTACTTGTGGATGATACTCCCGGCCTGCTGAGGCTTCACCACCCGCAGCCGGCGCCCGGATGGTGAGGCTCTACTCGGTCGTGGACGCTGGTAGGACCTCCTCCTGAGCGGATGCGCGAGCGACCATCCTCTCGGCCGCCGGCCGGGATGCCGCCCGTACGGGCCCGTCCCGCGAGGTGCCCGGCCAACGGGCTCCAGCGTCATCATCCAGGAGCATCCCGCCAGCGACGTGGTCGCGCCTGCACCTCTGGGTCGGCGGTGGGAGCGACGGGACGAGGCGCCGGCCGAGCGCTGGCTTCTCGCACTTCGCGGAGCACATGCTCTTCAGGGGCACGGAGCGCCGGGCTCCCGGGTTCGTGGACCCGCGAGATCGAGAGCGTGGGGGGCCGGACCAACGCGGGAACGTCCTGGACTGCACCTCTACTGCATTCTCCTGCCGCCTCGCCAGGCGGTGAAGGGCACCGAGAATCCTGGCCGACATGGCCTTCCCACCCGGCGTTCGACGAGCGGGAGCTCGCCCGCGAGCGGGAGGTGGTGTTCGAGGGAGATGCGCCTCGGCGAGGACAATCCGCGCAGCGTACCGGGCGCCGACTCTACGAGCTGATCTTTCGCGGAGATGCTCATGGCTATCCCGGTGCTCGGCGACCGGGAGACGCTGCGAGCCGCGCAGCCGCGAGACGCTCCGCGGCTACTACCTCCGGCACTACGTGTCCGGACAACCTGACGCTCGTGGTGGTGGGCGCGGTTCGGCCGGATGAGGTTCGCGCGGCGGTGGCCCACACGTTCGCGGCCCCCTCACGCGGGCTACCGGCGCGCGTCCCGCTGGCCGCGCCCCCTCGATGGGAGCCGTCGGGAGATGCCTACGCCCGAGCGGCAGAGCTCCATCGGACTGGCCTGGCTCGCGCCGCGCTCGTATTGAGCCCGACATGTTCGCCACAGATCTCCTGGCGCATATCTCGGCTCCCGTCGTCCCGGCTCAACCAGATCCGCGCGAGCGGCGGGTCTCGTCACCGCCAGTCCGGGGCCGGCTATTCGGCCTTGCAGGGTGCCGGCATGCTCCAGCGTGACCGCGCTGTGCAGCCGACGACGTCAGAAGGTGGAGGCCACGGTACTGGCGGAGGTGAAGCGGATCAGGACGAAGGGCGTGAGCCAGACCGAGCGACCGCGCGGTGACGGCGGCGGAGAGCCAGCACGCGTTCGCCATCGAAACCGCGGAGGGCGCCGCCTATGCCTACGGCTTCGCCGAGACGCTCTGGAGGCTCGAGGGCGAACTCCGCTACCTGGACGGGATCCGCGCGGTGACGCCCGAGCAGATCCGGGCGGCGGCCCGACGGTACCTGAGCGCCGCGAATGCGCGGCTCATCATGTCCCCGCGGGAGCAAGCGCGATGATCGTCCGCCTCCTCGCGGGCGCCCTCCTCGCCGGTCTCGTCGGCGCCGGCTCCCGACGCCGCCGCCGAGCCCGTAGTCCTCAGCGAGCGGCTTCCAGGCGGGCTCACCATCCTCGTCCGCGAGAACTCGAGCGCCCCGGTGGTGGCCGTGTCCGTGCTCGTCCGCGTGGGCTCCGCTGGGAGCGCGAGGACGATTCCGGCATCAGCAATCTCCTGCAGCAGGTGCTGGTCAAGGGGACCAGACGCGCTCCGCGCTGGCCGTCGCCGAGGCGGCCGAGGACGTGGGGCAGCGTCAGCGCCTCGGGCGACACGGATGCCTCCGAGATCCGGGCCACGGGACTCTCGCGTCACTGGTCCCGGGTGCTCGAGCTGATCGCCGACGTGACACTACATCCCTCGCTTCCGGCTCCCGAGATCGAAGCCGAGCGCCGAGTGGTGCAGAGCGCGCTGCGCAGCCGGGCCGACCAGCCCTTCCAGCGCGCCTATGACACCCTCATGGAGCGCGTCTACGGCCTCGCACCCGTACTCACGGCCCGTACTGGGTCGGACGCCGGTGGTGGCGCGCCTGGATCGGGCCGCCTTGCTCGCGCATTACCGCGCCTTCTACCGGGCAGGTCGCACCGTCGTCTCCGTGAGCGAGGACGTCTCGGCTCCCGAGGTGGCGGCGGAACTGCGGCGCCTCTTCGCGGAAATGCCGCCGGGCGATGGAGACGTCAGCGAACCGACGGTCGCTCCGGTGACGATCCCCGGGCGCGTGCTCTTGACACCAGCCGGCCGCCCAGGCCCAGGTGCTGGCGGGGACGATCGGGCCCGCCATCGCGCACCGGGACTATGCGGCGGTGAAGGTGCTGACCGTCGCCCTCGGCGGCGGCATGGCGAGGCGCCTCTTCACCGAGCTGCGGGACAAGCAAGGCCTGGCCTACTCGACCGGCGCGCTCAATCCGTCGCGCGTCCAGCCTTCGGTGCTCATCGCCTATCTGGGGACCGCCCCCGACAATGCCGAGCGGGCCGAGGACGGCATGCGCCGCGAGCTCGAGCGGATCGCTCGCGAGCCGGTGAGTCCCGACGAGCTCGCGCGCGCGAAGGCGTTCCTGCTGGGACAGTTTGTCCTCGACCGCCGCACCAACGCGAGGCTGGCCTGGTATCAGGCGTACTTCGAGTCGGCGGGCGTGGGCCACGATTTCGCCCGCCGGTACGTCCGGGCGGTGGAGGCGGTCACCGTGGACGATCTACAGCGCGTGGCGCAAGCCTATCTGGCCGGCCCCGCGTTCGAGCGCCTCCGGCCGCCCGCCCGCTAGCAGAGCGGAACCCGGCCGATCCGCGACCATGTTCCCCCTCAGGACGACGTTACTCGGTCGCACCACACCCTTCGTCACCATCGGCCTCATCGCGCTCAATGTGCTCGTTTTCCTCTACCAGCTCTCCCTGGGCATCGAGGGCCCGCGACCCGGACACGCCGCCCGCGAGCTGATCATGGAGTTCGGCCTCATCCCCTGCCGGCTCGCCGGTGACTGCCGCCGACGCGCTTCCGGGCCTCCCGTCGCCCTGGGTGACCATATTCACGTCGATGTTCCTCCACGGCGGCGTCTTCCACGTCGGCGGGAACATGCTCTATCTCTGGATCTTCGGCGACAATGTCGAGGACACTCTGGGCCATGGCCGCTTCCTGGTCTTCTATCTGCTCAGCGGCATCGCCGCCGCGCTCGTGCAAACCATGGTGAGTCCGGCCTCCGAGATCCCGATGGTCGGGGCGAGCGGCGCGGTCTCCGGCGTGCTCGGTGCCTATCTCCTGCTCTTCCCCACGCCCGGGTGCTCACCCTCCTCATCTTCGGGTTCTTCTTCCGCATGGTCCACATCCCCGCCATCATCGTGCTCGGCTTCTGGATCGTGGTCCAGCTCGTGAACGGCTTCCTGACCGTGACCACCTCCATGGTCGGCGGCGAGTCGACGGGCGGCGGGGTGGCGTGGTTCGCCCATATCGGCGGCGTGGTCGCCGGGATGGCCCTGCTCTTCGTCCTCCGGCCGCGACGCGACCCGCGCGAGCCCTTCTAGCTTCTGGGGCACGTTCACTTCCGCTATACTGAGCACGCTCCCCAGGTAACGGCGCGGCCCCGACCGCGACCTCCCAGCGCGAGGAGACGGAGATGAAGGCAGTCATCATGGCCGGCGGCTTCGGGACCCGCCTGCGCCCGCTCACCACCCACATTCCCAAGCCGCTGGTGCCGGTCGGCAACGTGCCGATCATGGAGCACACCGTCCGGCTCCTGAAGCGGCACGGCTTCACCGATCTACTGGTGCTCCTTTACTTCCTGCCCGAGACCATCACCGGTCACTTCGGAGACGGTGGCCGCTGGGGCGTGAGCATGACCTACGCCACGCCCACCGCCGACCTGGGTACCGCGGGCGCGGTCAAGTTCGCCGCCGCCGGGCTCCGGTGAGCCGGTGCTCGTGATCTCCGGCGACGTGCTGACGGACTTCGACCTCGCCGCCGCCGTGCGCTCGCATACGGAGCGCACCGCGGAAGCCACCATGGTGCTGACCCGGGTGGACTCGCCGCTCGCCTACGGCATCGTGATCACGGACGAGAGCGGGCGAATCGTCCGCTTCCTCGAGAAGCCGTCCTGGGGGAGGTGTTCAGCGACACCATCAATACCGGCATCTACATCCTCGACCCCGCCGTGCTGGGGGCCATCCCCGCCGGCCGGCCGTACGACTTCGGCAAGGAGCTGTTCCCGCGCTGCTGGCGTCGGGCCGTCCACTATACGGCCACGTGGCGGAGGGCTACTGGCGCGACGTGGGTGACCTCACGGAGTACCGGACCGCGCACCTCGATCTACTCCAGGGGCGGGTGGGGGTGGACATTCCCGGCACGCTCACCGACGCCCCGGCTACCGCGCGCTGGGTGGGCGAGGGCGCCCGGGTGGACTTCCTCGCCAAGCTGTCGGGAGCGGTGATCATCGGCCCCGGTGTCCAGGTGGCGGCGGGAGTCCGGCTCGAGAACTGCGTGATCGGCCCCGACTCCGTGATCGCCGCCGGCGCCGACATCGAGGGCAGCGTGCTCTGGGACCACGTGGAGGTGGGGGCGGGGCGCGCGCGTGAAGGAAGCCATCGTGGGCACGCGGGCCCAGCTGGGCGCCAATGCCTTCATCGCGGAGGGCGCGGTGATCGGCGACTACGCGAAGATCGGCGAGTCGAGCACGCTCAAGGCCAACGCGAAGGTGTGGCCCTACAAGGAGGTCGAGGACGGCGCCACCCTCGCCATGAGCCTGGTGTGGGCAGATCGCTGGAGCCGCTCGATCTTCGGCCGCTACGGCGTCTCCGGCCTCGCCAATATCGAGATCTCGCCGGAGTTCGCCGCCAAGCTGGGCGCCGCCTTCAGGGCCACCGTGGGCAAGCGCCGCACCATGATCACCAGTCGCGACCACCACAAGGCCTCGCGCATGATCAACCGCGCCCTGATGGCGGGACTCCTGTCGGTCGGCGTCGACGTGCAGGACCTCGGGGTGGCGCCGGTCGCGGTGGTGCGCTACCAGATCTCGGCGCTGGGGCTGGCGGGCGGGGTGCACGTGCGCAAGTCCCCCTACGACCCGCAGCTGATCGACATCAAGTTCTTCGACGCCCGCGGGCTGGAATGCGCGCCCGACCGGGAGAAGTCGGTGGAGCGCCTCTTCTTCATGGAGGACTTCTACCGCGCCCCGATGGAGGAGACGGGCGTGCTGACCTTCCCCATGCGGGCACGGACCGCTACCGTGACGGTCTGCTCAAGTCGGTGGATGCGGAGGTCATCAAGCGCGCGGGCCTGCGCATGGTGCTCGACTACGGCTTCGGCTCCGCGTCGGCGATCTTCCCGGGGTGCTGGGAGCGCTGGGGGTGGAGGTCATCTCGCTGAACGCCTACCTGGACGAAAGTCGCATCACCAAGACGACGGACGAGTTCCAGCGTTCCCTGACCCAGCTCTCCAATATCGTGCGCACCCTCGGCGCCGACCTGGGTGTGCTCCTCGACACGGGGGCGGAAAAGGTCTTCTTGGTGGACGAGAGGGGGACATCCTCCCCGGCGATCTGGCCCTGGCGCTCATCGCCCTCCTCGTCATGCGCACCCAGCCCGCGGGCCGCATCGTGGTGCCGGTCACCGCGTCGCGGACCATCGAGCGGCTCGCCGAGGAGCACGGTTTCAAGGTCACGCGCTCGCGGGGCACGCCGCGGGCGCTCACCGAGGCCGCGCTGGCGGATGACGTGGTGCTGGTGGGCGAGGAGCTCGGCGGGGTCATCTTCCCGCGCTTCCAGCCCGCCTTCGACGGGATGGCCGCGGTGGTGCGCATCCTCGAGATGATGGCGCGCCTGGACGTCCGCCTCCACCAGCTCACCCGCGCCGTGCCGGAGAGCCACATCGTGCGCCTCGAGGTGCCCTGTCCCAACGAGCGCAAGGGCACCGTGATGCGGCGGCTCATGGAAGCCACCAAGGGGCGAGGACGTGGAGCTCATCGAGGGCGTCCGCGTCCGTCGCGCCGAGGAGTGGGTGGCGGCGACGCCGGACGCCGACCGCGCCTGCTTCCACGTGGTGGCGGAAGCGGGGACAAGGAACGAGCCCATGCGCTCGCGGAGGAATTTCGCGAGAAGATCACGGGCTGGCGGCGGGACGCGTCATGATCACCGCCCGGATCCCTCGCCGGGAGAAGACGCGGCTGGACGCCGCCCTCGTCGAGCGCGGGCTGGCGCCCAGCCGCGAGAAGGCGGCGCGGCTCATCCTCGCCGGCGCCGTCCGCGTGGATGGCCGACGGGTGGACAAGGCGGGCACCCTCGTCGCCGAGGCCAGTCGCATCGAGATGACGGCGGCTCCGCGTTACGTGAGCCGCGGCGGCGACAAGCTCGTCCACGCGCTGACCGCCTTCGGCATATCTGCCCGCGGGCGCGTGTGCGTGGACGCGGGAGCCTCCACCGGCGGCTTCACGCATTGCCTGCTCGAGGAGCGGCGCGGCGCGCGTCTATGCGGTGGACGTGGGCGCGGGCCAGCTGGACGCGAGATTGCGCGCCGACGCGCGCGTCCACGTGATGGATCGGGTCAATGCCCGCGCGCTGCCGCCGACGACGCGTTCCCGAGCCGCCGCCGAGCCTGGCCACGGTGGACGTGTCCTTCATCTCGCTCGAGAAGGTGCTGCCCGCCGTGCTCGGGGTGCTGGCGGAGGGCGGGGAGGCGGTGGTGCTGGTCAAGCCACAGTTCGAAGTCGGCCGGGGACAGGTGGGAAAGGGGGGCGTGGTGCGGGATCCCGCTCAACATCGGCAGGTGCTCGAGCGCATGAGCGCGTGGTGTGAGGATGCAGGCTGGCCCGCGCGCGGGGTCACCGCCTCGCCGCTGGTGGGTCCCAAGGGCAATCGCGAGTTCTTCCTCCACCTCACGAGAGGATCCGGGCTCCCGACCTCGCCGAGCGCATCGCCGGCGTCGTCTCCCCGCGGAGTCACGGCCATGAAGCGCATCGGCATCGTGGCCAAGACCGACCGCGACGAGGCCCGCACGGTGCTGCCGCAGATCCTCGACTGGTGCGGCCGGCGCGGGCTCACGCCGGTGCTGGAGAAGGAGACGGCGGCGCTCTGCCCGACCACGCCCGCCACGCTGGCGACCAAGCCCGAGCTGCCCGGCCAGGTCGACCTCCTGCTCGTCCTGGGCGGAGACGGGACACTCCTCTCCATGGCGCGCCTGGTGGGCGATCTCAACGTGCCCATTCTCGGCGTGAATCTCGGGGGACTGGGCTTCCTCACCGCCCTCACCGCCGACGAGCTCTTTCCCGCCCTGGAGGCGCTGCTGCGGGACGAGCTCCTGGTCGAGGAACGGATGATGCTGGGCGCGCGGATATCGAGGCAGGGGAGCAGCTGAGCGAGTACGTGGCGCTGAACGACGTGGTCATCACCAAGTCGGCGATGAGCCGGATCATCAACCTGGAGGTGTCGGTGGCCGGCCAGTTCGCCACGGCGTACCGGGCGGACGGGCTCATCGTCTCCACCCCCACCGGCTCGACCGCGTACTGCCTGTCGGCGGGCGGGCCCATCGTGTTCCCGACCATGGACGCGGTCGTGCTCACGCCGATCTGCTCGCACACCCTCACCAACCGGCCCATCGTGCTCCCCGCCCGAGAGCGCATCGACGTCACCCTGCTCTCGGACCAGGACGTGATGCTCACCCTGGACGGCCAGGTGGGCTTCGCGTTGCGGCGGGGCGACACCGTGGAAATCCACCGGGCAGCCGCCGCGCATCCGTCTCCTCCGATTTCCCCAGAAGCATTTCTTCTCCGTTCTCCGGACCAAGCTCAAGTGGGGCGAGCGTTAGGGCCGATCACCACCGCTCCGGCCGGATACGGCTGGTCCCCGGGCCGGCGACGACGTACCATGGGGCGCGCCCAGGCGCGCCACTGACATGCTGACCGAGCTCCGGCTCCGGAATCTCGCGGTGATCGAGGAAGTGACGGTGCCCTTCGGGCCCGGCCTCAATGCCGTCACCGGCGAGACGGGGGCCGGGAAGTCGATCGTGGTGGACGCCATCCTCCTCGTCATGGGTGCGCGCGCCCAGCCCGATCTCATTCGCTCCGGGGCCGACAGCGCGATCATCGAGGCGCTCTTCGAGCTGCCGCCCGGCCATCCCGCCGCCGAGGTGCTGGACGCCGCGGGCCACGCGGCGCCCGACGGCACTCTCGTGATCAAGCGCGAGATCTCCCGCGCGGGCCGCCACCGCGTCTTCGTGAACGACTCGCCCGCCACGGTGGCCCTGCTGGAGCGGCTGGGCGAGTCGCTGGTCGAGCTGCACGGCCAGCACGAGCACCAGCGCCTGATGGAGCCGGCCCGGCAGCTCGATCTCCTGGACCGCTTCGCCGACGCCGAAGCGGCCGAGACCGCGTGGGCGCCCTGGTGAAGGAGTGGGAGGCGGCGCGCGCCGAGCTGGCCCGGGTGCGCGACGAGGCGCGCGAGGGGCGCGACAGCAGGATCTCTATCGCTTCCAGCTTTCCGAGATCGACGCCCTGCGGCTCCGCGACGGAGAGGAGGACGACCTCCGCGCCGAGCGCCGACGGCTCCAGCACGCCGAGCGCATCGCGGCGGGGCTCACCGAGGTGACCGCTCTTCTCTACGACGACGCGCAGTCCGCGGCGGCGCGGCTCCGCGCGCGGGGACGCTGCTGCGCGAGCTGGCGGGTTACGACACCGAGCTGGGGCGCGCCCGCGGAGGCGCTGGGCGAGGCGGAGGCCTATCTCGAGGACGCGATCGGACGCGCGCGCGCGCTGCGCGACCGCGCCCTCTTCGATCCCGGGCGGCTCAGCGAGATCGACGACCGTCTCGACGCCATCGGGAAGCTGAAGCGGAAGTACGGCGACTCGGTGGAGGCCATCGCCGCCTATCGTGCACCGCCTGGCGACCACCCTCCATCAGATCGACCGCCACGACGAGGTGGTGGCGGAGCTGGAGGGACGGACCGCCCGGGCGGTCGAGGCGGCAGGAGAGGCGGCGCTGGCGCTCGCGGAAGCCCGAGCGACCGCCGCCCGCCGGCTCGAGCGTCTCATCCAGACGGAGCTGCGGGGGCTCGGGATGGAGCATGCGCGCTTCCGGGTGGGCCTGCGGCGAGAGGCGGCCGGCGAGGGCGAGCTCGCTGCGGGGACCGGACGCTGGCGCGTGGGACGTCGGGGCGCGGAGGCGGCCGAGTTTCTCCTCTCCGCCAATCCCGGAGAAGACCCGCGGCCGCTGGCCAAGGTGGTCTCGGGCGGAGAGCTCTCACGCACCATGCTGGCGGTGCGGACGGTGCTCTCCGCCTCCGGCGAGGTGCCCCACCATGGTGTTCGACGAGGTGGACGCCGGCATCGGCGGTCGCGTGGCGGAGGTGGTGGGCCAGAAGCTCGCCCACACCGCCCGCGGGCGGCAGGTGCTCTGCGTCACCCACCTGGCCCCATCGCGGTCTACGCGGAACAACATTTGCTGGTGGAGAAGACGGCGGGGCGGGGGTCACGCGGACCACGGTCTCGCCGCTGGCCGCGACGGCCCGCGTGGAGGAGCTGGCCCGCATGCTCGGGGAGAACGGGTCACCGACGCCACCCGCCGCGCGGCCCGCGAGCTTTACCGGACGGCCCAGCGTGAGGGTCCCCGGACGTGATGGTGTAAGATAATCCGGAGATGCTGAGCACGATATTCCGCACCGTCTTCGGCACCAAGCACGAGCGCGACGCCAAGCGCATGCGCCCGGTGGTGGCCGAGATCACACGCGCTCGAGCCCTCGCTGCAGGCGCTGTCCGACGCCGCCCTCCGCGCGCGCACCGACGAGTTCCGCAAGCGGGTGGCCGACGAACGAGCCCGTCGACGACCTCCTGGTGGAGGCCTTCGCGGTGTGCCGGGAGGCCGCGCGGCGCACGGTGAGCATGCGCCACTTCGACACCCAGCTCATGGGCGGCATGGTGCTGCACTCGGGCAAGATCGCCGAGATGGCCACCGGCGAGGGCAAGACCCTGGTGGCCACGCTTCCGGCCTATCTCAATGCGCTGCCCGGTCTGGGCACGCACATCGTCACCGTGAACGACTATCTGGCCCGCCGCGATGCCCAGTGGATGGGCCCCATCTATCATTCGCTGGGGCTCTCGGTGGGCGTCATCCAGCACGAGATGTCCTATCTCTACGATCCGGACTATCTCAGCCGGACATCCGCCTCACCGCGCTCCGGCCTTGCTCGCGGCGGGAGGCCTACCGGGCCGACATCACCTACGGCACGAACAACGAGTTCGGCTTCGACTACCTGCGCGACAACATGCGCTTCTGCGCTGGAAGAGCATGGTGCAGCGGGAGCACTACTACGCCATCGTGGACGAGGTGGACTCCATCCTCATCGACGAGGCACGGACCCCGCTCATCATCTCGGGCCCCGCCGAGGGCTCCACCGACAAGTACTACAAGATCGACCGCATCATCCCCAAGCTCACCGCGCGCCGCCACCATCGTGGAGGGCAAGCTCTCCGAGATCGAGGCCACCGCCGACGGCGACTACATCGTCGACGAGAAGGCGCGGGCGGTGTCGCTCACCGAGCAGGGGATCGCGCGCTGCGAGAGGCTGCTCTCGGTCGACAACCTCTACGATCCCACCCAGATGGAGGTGCTGCACCACGTCCATCAGGCGCTCAAGGCCCATGCCCTCTTCAAGAAGGACGTGGACTACGTCGTGAAGGATGGCCAGGTGGTGATCGTGGACGAGTTCACCGGGCGCATGATGCCCGGACGGCGCTGGTCGGATGGCTGCACCAGGCGGTTGAGGCCAAGGAAGGCGTCAAGATCGAGTCGGAGAATCAGACCCTCGCGACGATTACGCTCCAGAACTACTTCCGCATGTACGACAAGCTCGCGGGCATGACGGGCACGGCGGCGACGGAGTCCGAGGAGTTCGCGAAGATCTACGAGCTCGACGTCACCGTGGTGCCGACCAACCGCGCCCTCATCCGCGTGAATCATCCCGGACGTGGTCTACAAGACCGAGCGCGAGAAGTTCGAGGCGCGTCCAGCGAGATCGCGGAGCTTCACGCCAAGGGGCCAGCCGGTGCTGGTGGGCACGGTGTCCATCGAGAACTCCGAGCACCTCTCCAAGCTGCTCAAGAAGCGCGGGCATCCCGCATCAGGTGCTCAACGCCAAGTACCACGAGCGCGAGGCGGAGATCGTGGCCCAGGCCGGCCGCGAGAAGGCCGTCACCATCGCCACCAACATGGCCGGGCGCGGCACCGACATCCTGCTCGGGCGGCAACCCCGACTTCCTGACCAATGAGCTCATCCGAGAAGAAGGGCTCGATCCGGCCACCGGCGCCGCTCGGAGGCCCGGGAGGCGCGCCTGGATGGAGGCCGCGCAAGGTCACCGAGCCGGAGCACGAGCGGGTGGTGGCGCTCGGCGGCCTGCACATCCTGGGCACCGAGCGCCACGAGTCGCGCCGCATCGACAACCAGCTGCGCGGCCGCTCCGGCCGGCAGGGCGACCCGGGCTCCTCGCGCTTCTACCTCTCGCTCGAGGACGACCTGCTCCGCATCTTCGGCTCCGAGCGCATCCAGCGCATCATGGAGCGGCTCGGCATGGAGGAGGGCGAGCCCATCGAGCACACGCATGGTGACGCGCGCCATCGGCACCGCCCAGAAGCGCGTGGAGACACGCAACTTCGAGATCCGCAAGCACCTCCTCGAGTACGACGACGTGATGAACAAGCAGCGCGAGATCGTCTACGGGATGCGCCGCGAGATCCTCGAGGGCGAAAGCCAGGAAGAGACGGTGCTGGAGTGGATGGGCGAGGTGGCCGCCGCGCTGGTGAGCCGCTACGCGCCCGAGGACGCCCATGCCGAGGAGTGGGACATGGCGGCGCTGAACGAGGCGTCTCTTCCGCCAGTTCGACTTCCGCATGCCCGCCGATCTCGAGGCGGCGCTGAGATCGGCGTCGCACGAGGCGCTGGTGACCCGGTCACGCGAGCTCGGCCGAGAAGCGCTACCGCGAGCGCGAGAGCGCAGCTCGGGCCCGAGATGTTCCACCGCCTCGAGCGCTGGATCATGCTGGGGCTCCGGTGGGAGGACGGCGAGTTCCGCGGGCATCGACCAGCTGTGGAAGGACCATCTTCTGAGCATGGACCACCTGAAGGAGGGCATCGGCCTCCGCGGCTACGGCCAGCGCGATCCGCTGACCGAGTACAAGAAGGAAGCCTTCGACATGTTCCAGGAGATGGTGGACCACCTCAAGGAGATCGTGCTGGAGCAGCTCTTCAAGGTGCGCATGGTGCGGAGGAGGCAGCGCCCATCCGCGTCGCCGCCGCGCGCGCCCCCGCGCTGGCAGGAGCGGCACGGCGGGGCGGCGGACATCGCGCCCGCGCGCCCCGCGGCCGGCGCGGAGCCCCAGCTGCCCGCGGGCCCCGCCGGCGCACAAGATCGGACGCAACGACCCGTGCCCGTGCGGCTCCGGGAAGAAGTACAAGAAGTGCCACGCGCTGAACGGAAGCTGAGACCCCGCCGACATCTGGTAGCCTTCGGGACCCGACCCCCACGCATGGGGTTTTTCTTGGTCGAGCTGCTGGGCCGTGTGGTAACGGTAAAGAGCGCCTGCGGGCGACGGCCATGCGACTCGAACAGATCGTCCTCCACGGTTTCAAGTCGTTCGCCGATCGGACGGAAGTGACGCGTCCTCCCCGGCATCACGTGCATCGTCGGTCCCGAACGGCTGCGGCAAGTCCAACGTGGCCGATGCGATCCGGTGGGCGCTGGGCGAGCAGAGTCCCAAGACGCTGCGCGGCCAGAAGATGGAGGACGTCATCTTCCACGGCGCGGCCTCGCGCAAGTCCATCGGGATGGCGGAGGTCACGCTGCAGTTCGGCAATGATGGGAGCCTCGCGGTGCCGTGGAGCGAGGTGGCGGTGGCGCGGCGGCTCTACCGGACCGGGGACAGCGAGTATCTTCTCAACAAGATCGGCGTGCCGGCTCCGGGACATCCAGGACCTCTTCGCCGGCACCGGCGTCAATCCCAAAGCCTATGCCCTCATGGACCAGGACCGGCTCAACCACGTCCTCACCGCGAAACCGTGGGAGCGGCGGGTCTTCATCGAGGAGGCGGCCGGGATCGCGCGCTACAAGCAGCAGCGGGGCGAGACGCAGGGAAGCTCGATGCCACCCGGCAGAATCTCCAGCGCGTGCGCGACGTGATGGACGAGGTGCGCCGGCAGCTCGCGTCCCTCGAGCGACAGGCAAGGAAGGCGCAGCAGTACAAGGCGCTCCATCAGGAGCAGCAGGCCCTCGGCCTCGCCATGCTGGCGGCGGACTTCGCCACCCTGACCGCGCGTCACGAGCTGCTCGCCCGCGAGATGGAAACTCTCCGTCGCGAGACGGAGCAGCGAGAGATCCAGATCGCGGCGCTCTCGGCCCGCCAGGCCACGCAGAGCGCCGTCATCCAGGGAGACCGAGTTCCGCCTCAACGACCTGCGGCAGTACGTCCAGAAGATGCAGGGCGAGGCCGAGCGGCTCATCGAGCGCCGCGAGCAGCTCAGCATCCAGATTCGCGAGGCTCGACGAGGAGACCTCGCGACTCGGCGCCGAGATGGGCGCGGTCACCGAGCGCCGGGGCGCGCTGGAGACCGAGCGGGAAGACAAGATACGCGCGCTCGCCGACAGCCGCGAGCGCCACACCGAGTGGCTGGCGCGCCTGGGCGCGCTCGAGACGCGGGTGGAGGCGGGGCGCCGCGAGCTCGAGGAGCGGCGGCGGCGGCTGGACGCCCTGCGGCTGGAGCAGGCGGGCGCGGGCGGGCGGCGGGCCGAGCTCACCCGCGAGGACGCCGAGCTGCGCGAGCGCGGGCTCAATCGTGAGCACGCCCTGGCCCGGCTCAGCAGTGAGAGCGCGCGCACCCAGACGGAAGCCGATGCCATCGCCGGACGGCGGCCAGCGCCTCGAGGAGCATCGGCGCAGCGGCGGGCCAGCAGCCTCGCTGCTGGAGTCGGAGCGCCGCCAGGTGCAGGCCGACCGCGAGGCCGGCGAGATGGCCCGGGAAGAGCGCAGCGCGTGCTCTCCGAGATGCGGCTGGCGCTGGCCGCGAAGGAGAGTCAGCTCCAGGGCCTGGAGCAGCTCGAGCGCGCGACCGCGAGGGCTATGGAGCGGGAGTGCGCGCGGTATTCTCGGCCGGCACGGGCATCCCCGGGGTAGTGGAACGGTCGCTGATCTGCTCGAGGTGCCCTCCGGTCTCGAGGCGGCGGTGGAAGCGTGCTCGAGGGAGCGCCTGCAGTGGGTGGTCGTGGGAGCGCTTCGAGCATGCGCGCGCCGCTGGGCTTTCTGGAGCGGAGGGGCCGGACCGGCGACGTTCTTGCCTCTCGAGACGCTCCCCGGCAACGGCTCCACACCGGAAGATTCCGCCGACGTGCGCTGGGCGTCCCGGCTCATCAGCCGGGCCCCGGCCGGGGCTCCTCGACTATCTCCTCGGCCATGTCGGAGTGGTGGACCACCTCGATCAGGCTGAGCGGCTGTGGCGGCGAAACAGGGTGATCGCCACCTATGTCACGCCCTCGGGAGGTCCTCTACCCGAACGGCCGGCTCACCGGCGGGCGGCGCGACGGCGACCGAGGCGCAGGATCACTCGATCCTCCGCCGCAAGCGCGCCATCCGCCAGCCTGCGCGACGAGGTCGCGGCCACCGCGTCCGAGGTCGAGGCGCGGTCGGGCGGAACTGGAGGCGCTGGAATCCCAGCTCGGTGCCCTGCGCGCTCGGGAGACCGGTCTCACTACCCTCGGTGCAGAGCCAGGAAGCGTGCGCCTCACCGGTGACAAGACCTCCGAGGCCGCCGGCCGCGGGCGGACTGGCTCGCCCGCCACCTCGAGACGCTGCGCGTCCAGGCGGGCGCAGATCCAGGCCGAGCACGAGGAGACGGCGCGGCGCTCTGGAGGAGGTGGGGACCGCGCTGGCCACCGTGCGCGAGCGCGACGGTCCTCGGAGATCGAGCTCGGCGCCATGCGCGCCGAGGTCGAGGGGCGCGGAGCAGACTCAGGCCGGGCTCGCGGATCAGATCGGCGACTGCCGGGTACAGGTCGCGGCCGGGGCCGAGCGCGTGGAGGGACTCGGGCGGGACATCGAGGCGCCGCGGAGCTTGAGGCGCAGGGAGCCGCCCTGCGCCGCAGCAGTGGAAAGCCCTCTCCGCCTCGCGCCCAGCTCGCCGACCGGCGCACCGAGGCTCTCGGGCGGGGCGGGCCGGGCCGACGCGCCCGCAGGCGCGCGACGCCGGTGGTGGATCGCGACCGCCTGAGGCCGTAAGTCCGCGCCACCTCCGAGGTCCATCAGTCCCAGCTCGCCGAGCGACAGACCATCGACACCGAGCTGCGCACCGCCGAAGCCGAACGGCATTCAGCTCATCGCGCGGGTGCACGATCTCGAGCTGCAGGACACTGAGGGCGCGTGCGGCGCGAGGAGCTCTTGGGCGAGGCGCGCCGCAGCCACGGCGTGCACGGCGCGGAGGGCACTCCTGGCCGCCCATGACCCCGCCCGCGAGGGAACCGAGCTGCGCGCCCGTCACGACGAGCTCGTGCAACAAGCTCGAGGCAATGGGCGCCGTCAAACCTCGTGGCCGACGAGGAATACCGCGAGCTGGAAGAGCGGCTAGGCTTTCTCCGCACTCAGTACGACGACCTCACCGGCTCGATCAGGACCTCGAGAAGGCGCTGCGCGGGAATGACGCGCACCGCGCAGGAGCGCTTCCAGGAGGCCTTCGCGGAAGTGAACCGGCACTTCGGCGACATCTTCTCCGCGCCTGTTCGAAGGCGGCCGGGCCGAGCTCGGATGGTCGAGGCCAGGAGGGAGAGCGACCCGCTGGAGCTGGGCGTGGAGCTCATGGCGCAGCCTCGCGGCAAGCGGCTCCAGGCGGTGACCTGATGTCGGGCGGCGAAGGCGTTGACCGGCCTGGCGCTGCTCTTCGCGATCTTTACTACCGGCCGGAGCCCGTTCTGCGTGCTCGACGAGGTGGACGCGCCGCTCGACGACGCCAATATCTACCGTTTCCTCCGCGTGCTCCGGGGCTGGTGTCGCAGACGCAGTTCGTGGTGATTACCCACAACCGAAAGACCATGGAACCGCCGACGTCCCTCTACGGCGTGACCATGGAGGAGCCGGGAGCTCCTCGCGGCTGGTCTCCGCTCCAGCTTACCGACGCGTAACTTCGCTCCCACGTTGACTGTTCCGCCTCGCCGGGCATACGAGTATCGGTAGGTCTCCGCGACCATGGGCTCTCCTGGGAAGCTATCTCCGCGAGTTGCGAACCGCCAAGGGGCATGTCCCTGGACGAGGGTCTCACGTGCCACGCGGGTAGGTCAGGCCCACCTCGAAGCGCTAGGGGCCGAGGAGCTGAAGCGCGCTCCCGCGCCGGTATTCGTCAAGGGCTTCATTCGCGCGTATTTCACGAGTTCCTCCAGGCCAACCCGCCGAGGCGCTCCGGGCGCTATCAGGCGCTCACCGGAGAGCGCAGCCACGCAGCCGCCCTCTCGGCCCCGGAGCCCCTGGGCTCGGGTCTCGGGCAGGAGCCCGGTATTCGTGAGCGTGATCCTCCTCGTGGTCCTGGGCGTCGCGCTGTTCTGTCTGCTCAACTCCGGATTTCGCGGCGAGGGCGCCGCGTGCCCCTCGCCCGACGGCGGCAGTGCCGACGCTCCGCCGTCGCGCCTCCCCTCCGCGCCCGGCCGCCGCCCAGCCCGCGCCGGCGCTCGGCGGCGATCGGGGCCGAGCCGACGGCGGCCGCAGCGCCGAGCGCGCCGATGCAGCCGATCCCGGTGGCCGCGACCCGCCGGCGGCGCGCCGCGCGCGGCCCGCAGCGTCTCGTGGTGAAGGCGATCGAGACCACGTGGGTGCGAGTGCAGATCGACGGGGACCGCTCGGTCGAGGAGCTGCTGCCTGCCGGCGCCGCTCAGGGAATGGAGCGCCGAAGCGCTTCACCCTCACCGTGGGCAACGCGGCCGGCGTTTCAGCTCGAGCTCAACAGGCGCACGCTCCCTCCGCTGGGCGCGCCGGGCGCCGTGATCCGCGAGCTCGCGCTGCCGTGAGCCTGTTCGGCGCTTTCGCGGACCGATTCAGGAGAGGCTCCGGCGGTCGCGCCAGCTCCTGGACGACGGCCTCGACACTCTCCTGTCCGTGGGCCGGACCGTCGATGAAGCGCTGCTGGAGAGCTCGAGGAGATGCTGGTCGGCGCCGATGTCGGCGCCGCCACCGCGGCCGAGTTCGTTGACCGGATCCGGGCGGAGGCGAAGCAGGGGCCGGGCTACTACCGCCCAGGATGTGCGCGCCCTCCTCCGCCGGCTCTTCGAGGAGACCCTGGCGCCGGCGGCCGCTCCGCTGAACCTCACCGGCCGTCCCGCCGTCATCCTGATGCTCGGCGTGAACGGGGCCGGCAAGACCACCACCACCGGCAAGCTCGCCGCGGCTCTCCGCGCCGAGGGCGAGAGCGTGGTGCTCGCCGCCGCCGATACCTTCCGAGCCGCCGCCATCGAGCAGCTCGAGGAGTGGGGACGCCGAGCCCAGGCGCCGGTGATCCGACAGGCCGCCGGCGCCGACCCGGCCGCGGTGGTGTTCGACGCGGTCAAGGGCGCGGCCGCGCGCGGCGCGGACGTGCTCCTCGTGGATACCGCGGGGCGGCTGCACGCCAAGTCCAACCTCATGGACGAGCTGGTCAAGCTCAAGAGGGTGATCGAGCGCCAGCTGCCCGGAGCGCCCCAGGAGTGTCTGATGGTGCTGGAGGCGCCCACCGGACAGAATGGACTGGCCCAGGCCAAGCTCTTCCACGAGGCGGTGGGCCTGACCGGACTGGTCCTCACCAAGCTCGACGGCACCGCCAAAGGGCGGCATCGTGATCCGGATCTGGCGCGAGCTGGGCGTTCCCATCAAGCTGGTCGGCGTGGGCGAGAAGATCGAGGATCTCCAACCCTTCGACGCCAAGGCGTTTGCCGCCGCGCTGCTCCCCGACTCGTGACCACGCCCGACCGGGACGATCTCGCGCGCATGTCGCGCGCGCTCGCGCTCGCCGCACGCGGGCGCGGGAATGACCTCGCCGAATCCCATGGTGGGCGCGGTGGTGGTCCGGGACGGGGCCATCATCGGCGAGGGATTTCACGCCGAGGCGGGTGGGCCGCATGCCGAGATCGTGGCGCTGGCGGCGGCGGGGAGGGAACACGCGGGGCCACGCTCTACGTCACCCTCGAGCCGTGCAATCACCACGGCCGGACGCCACCCTGCACCGGGCCATCCGGAATGCCGGGGTGGCGCGGGTCGTGGCGAGCGTGGTGGATCCCAACCCGCACGTGACGGGCGGAGGCGCCGACGTCCTGCGCGCGGCCGGCATCCGAGGTGAACGTGGGCGTGCGGGAGGACGAGGCTCGCGCGCTCAATCGGGCCTTCTTCACCGCCATGCGCCGGGGCCGGCCCCACGTCACGCTCAAGTCGGCGATGACGCTCGACGGCAAGATCGCTGCCCGGGACGGGAGCTCGCGCTGGATCACCGGGGCCGGGCGCGCGCGGAGGCGCACCGCCTCCGGAGCGAGGCGACGCCGTCATCGTCGGGATCGGCACCGCGCTTGCGGACGACCCCGCGCTCGATGTGAGGCTGGAAATGCCGTGGCCCCGCGAGCCCTGGCGCGTGGTGGTGGACAGCCAGGCTCGGCTGCCGGCCCACGCGCGCGTGATCGGAGCCGGGCGAGCCGAGCGGGCCGTCGTCGCGATCACCGACGCCGCGCCCTCCGAGCGGGTGGCGGCGCTGGAGGCCGCCGGCGCCACCGTGATCTCCTGCAAGAGCGCCCACGGGCGGGTGGACCTCGCCGACCTCGCCGGCCGCCTTTTCGCGCTCGACGTGATCGCCATGCTGGTGGAGGGTGGGGCGGAGCTCAACGCCGGCTTCCTCGACGCGGGGCTGGTCGATCGCGTCGCTATCTTCCTGGCGCCCAAGCTCCTCGGCGGCGCCGGCGCGCTCACGCCGGTCGGCGGGCCGGGGCGGAGCCTGGGAGAGGCGCTGCGCCTCGCGCGTCCCACCGTGCGCTCCCTCGGCGACGACTGGCTGATAGAAGCCGACGTCGCTTCCGTCGACGGCGCGGCCTGAGCATGTTCACCGGCATCGTCGAGGAGATGGGCCGCGTGGCAAGCCGCGAGGGAAGCCGGCTCGTCCTCGAGGCGCAGGTCGCGCTCGACGGGACGGCGCTCGGCTCGAGCGTGGCCGTCAACGGCGTCTGCCTCACCGTGGTAGGCCGTGGGGACGGGCGCCTCGCCTTCGACGTGGGGCCGGAAACGCTCGCGGTCAGCGCCCTGGGGATCTCGGCCCCGGCGATCGCGTGAACCTCGAGCGCCCGCTCCGGCTGGGGGACTTCGTGGGCGGCCACCTGGTGCAGGGGCACGTGGATGGGGTGGGGGTGGTGGCCTCGGCGGGCGGGCGGCGGACACCGCCCGGATCAGGATAGAATGGCAGGACCGCCGGTTGGCCCCGTACCTGATTCCGAAAGGCTCGGTGGCGGTGGACGGGGTGAGCCTCACGGTGGCGGCGCTGGACGACCGCGCGTTCGAGATCATGGTGATCCCGCATACGCTGGCGGTGACGACGCTGGGGTCAGCCGGGCCGGGGCGGCGGGTAAACTTGGAAATGGACATGATCGGCAAGTACGTGATTCGCGCCCTCGGGCCGGGAATGGCGGGGGCGGTGGGGAGGACCCAATCGTGACGAGTGACCGCGCGGGCGGCAGCGTCGGTGAATTCTCCACCATCGAGGAAGCCATCGAGGAGATCCGGGCGGGCCGGATGCTGGTGGTGGTGGACGACGAGGATCGCGAGAACGAGGGCGACCTCCTCATGGCCGCCGATCGGGTCACCCCGAGGCGGTGAACTTCATGGCCCGGTACGGCCGCGGCCTCATCTGCGTGCCCATGCTCGGCGAGCGGCTCGACCAGCTCGAGATCGGCCTGATGGTCCGCGACAACACCGAGCCGCACGGCACCGCCTTCACCACCACGGTGGACGCGCGCCGCGGCGTCACCACCGGCATCTCTGCCTACGATCGCGCCATCACCATCCGCACCCTCATCGACCCCGCGTCGCGCCCGGAAGATCTCAACCGACCCGGTCACATCTTCCCGCTCCGCGCGCCCTTCCCGGCGGCGTGCTTCGCCGCGCCGGCCACACCGAGGCCGCGGTGGATCTGGCGCGGCTGGCCGGCTCGGCGCCGGTCGGCGTGATCTGCGAGGTGCTGGATGACGAGGGCGGCATGGCGCGGCTGCCCGAGCTCTTCAAGCTGGCCCGCACCCACGGGCTCCGGGTCATCACCATCAAGGACCTGATCGAGTACCGGATGCAGAAGGAAAAACTCGTGCGCCGCGCGGCGAGACGCGGCTGCCCACCGAGTTCGGGAGTTCACCTGCATCGCCTACGAGACCACGGTGGACGACCGGGTGCCGGTGGCGCTCATCATGGGGGACATCAGCACCGACGCGCCCGTGCTCATGCGCGTGCACTCCGAGTGCCTCACCGGCGACGTGTTCGGCTCCGAGCGCTGCGATTGCGGGTCCCAGCTCCACCGCGCGCTCGCCATCATCGCCCGGGAAGGCCGCGGGGTGCTCGTGTACATGCGCCAGGAGGGCGGGGATCGGGCTCGTCAACAAGCTCCGCGCCTACGAGCTGCAGGACCAGGGCAAGGACACGGTGGAGGCCAATCACGCGCTCGGGTTCGGAGCGGATCTGCGCCACTACGGGATCGGCGCCCAGATCCTGGTCGACCTCGGCATCAGGAATCTCCGGTACCTCACCAATAACCCGAAGAAGATCGTCGGCATCGAGGGCTACGGCCTGCGAGTGGTGGAGCGGGTGCCCCTGGAGGTCCCGCCCACCGAGGCCAATCGCCGTTACCTCGCCACCAAACGCGAGAAGATGGGCCATCTCTTCTCGGCCTTCCCGGACTGACATGGCCGGCCGCGCCCCGCGCCGCGGCCGCGCGCGGGAGTTCCGGGTGGATCCCTCTCCGCGCGCTTCGCGGTAGTGGCCGCGCGCTTCAACGAGGCGATCTCGAAGAAGCTCGCCGACGGCGCGGTGGCGGCGCTGGAGGGTGCCGGCATCCCCGCCGCGCGCGTGGAGGTGCACTGGGTGCCCGGCTCCTTCGAGCTGCCGCTGGCCGCGCTCACCCTGGCCCGGAGCGGGCGCTATGCCGGGATCGCTTGCGTGGGCGTGGTGATCCGAGGCGAGACGCCGCACTTCGAGTACGTCTCGCGCGAGACGGCGGCGGGAATCCGCGAGGCCGGAATGGCCAGCGGCGTGCCCATCGGTTTCGGCGTGATCACGGCCAATACCGAGGAGCAGGCCTGGGAGCGGGCGGGCGGTGCCGTGGGCAATCGCGGCGCCGAGGCCGCGCTCGCCGTCCTGGAGATGGCGGGCTGGCTCCGCGCCCGCCGCTCCTCCCCGGCGGCGCTGATGGGCAAGCGGCGAAAGTCGCGCGAGCTGGCCCTCCAGCTCCTCTACCAGCTCGACCTCCAGGACGCCTCCAGCGCCGAGCCCTATCTCGACGAGTTCTGGACCCGGCACCCGGTGGACGGCGAGGTGCGCGGCTTCGTGGAGTCGCTGGTGCGGGGCACCAAGCTGCACCAGCAGAAGATCGACGAGGTCATCGCCCAGTTCGCCGAGAACTGGGAGCTCGACCGCATGGCGGTGGTGGATCGCAATATCCTCCGGGAGGGCGTGTTCGAGCTGATGTGGATGATGGAGATCCCGCCCAAGGTGGCCATCAACGAGGCCCTCGAGGTGGCCAAGAAGTTCAGCACGCGGGAGTCCAGCCGGTTCATCAACGGGCTCCTCGATCGCGTCCACAAAGAGCTGCGGCCGCCCGAATAGCCGCTCCCACGGTCGCCCCATCCGCTACGCCGTCCTGTCCGACGTCCACGCCAACCGGCAGGCCCTGCGCGCCGTTCTCGACGACGCGACCGCCGAGGGCGCGCGCTCGGTGCTCTGCCTCGGCGACCTGGTGGGCTACGGCGCGGAGCCGGGCGCCTGTGTGGACACGGTGGCGGAGCGCGCCGTCGCCGTGGTGGGCGGCAATCACGAGCACGGAGCCGCCGGCCTCATGAGCCTCGACTGGTTCAACCCCGCGGCCCGCGCGGCCGCGCTCTGGACGCGCGACCAGCTTTCCACCGCCACGCTGGAGTGGCTCGGCAGCCGCCCCTCACCGCGACCGTGGACGACGCGACCCTCGTCCACGCGAGCCCGCGGCGCCCCGAGGAGTGGGACTATCTGCTCTCGGCCACGGACGGCTTCGAGGTCTTCGCATCGTTCGAGACCCGGATCTGCTTCGTGGGCCACCTCGCACCGGCCCGCCGTCTGGTCGCTGGGATCGGGCGGCCCCGATCACGAGGGACGATTCGCGGCCTGGCCGGTGGAGGTCCCGCTGGTGGACGGACGGCGCTACGTGATCAACGTGGGCAGCGTGGGCCAGCCGCGCGACCGCGACCCTCGCGCCGCGTATGCCATCTGGGATCCGGAGGCGCGGCGCGTGAGCATTCGACGAGTCGCCTACGATCATCAGGCCGCCGGCCGGTGCATCCTCGCCGCGGGGCTACCCCGCGTTCTCGCCGAACGACTGGCCAGTGGGTCCTGACGGGCTCACCGGCATCACGCCGGCTCGCATCCGGGTGCCGCTGCTCCTCGCCGGCGGCATCCTCGGCGCCCTGGCGTTTCCCTCGACGGATTGGTGGCCCCTGGCGTGGGTCAGCCTGCTCCCCACCTTGCTGGGCGCCGTCACCCTGCCGCCTCGCCTGGCCTTGCGCGATGGATGGCTCCAGGGAACGGTGTTCTTCGTCCTGCTCCTCCGCTGGCTCGATCACACCTTCAGCCATTACAGCGCCATCCCATGGCCCTTGACCTGGCTGCCCATCGTGGCGCTGGCTGCATACTGCGGCCTCTACTTCGGGGCGGCGGCATTCTGGATCGCCTGGGCACGTTCCGCACTGGGACCGGGCGGCGCGCTGGCGCTGGTGCCCGTCCTCTGGGTGACCGGCGAGTGGCTGCGCGGCTGGCTGATGGGCGGTTTCCCGTGGGGGCTCATGGGGTACTCCTGCACAGCGCGCTGCCCCTGATCCAGATCGCCGAGCTGACGGGCGTGTACGGCGTCTCATTCCTCATCGTGGCCGTGAACTGCGCCTTGACCGGTCTTTTGGCGCTGGGCTGGACCCGCGCGCTGCCGGGATTGGTGGGCGCCGGCGGCCTGGTGCTGGGCACCCTCGCCTTCGGCTGGAGCGCCCTCGGCGGCGCGACCCCGGCGCCCCCGCTGCGGGTGGCCGTGATTCAGCCCAATATTGCCCAGACGCTCAAGTGGGACCCGACACGGCACGCCGAGATCCTGGACGTCTACGAGGCGCTCACGCGCGAGGCCGCCCGACCAATGGAGGTCGCCGATCCGACCTCCCGCCCGGCCGTCATCATCTGGCCCGAGACCGCGGCCACCATTTTCCTGCGGGGTGACCCGGCCCTGTTGGGCCGGCTCGAGCGACTGTCCGCCGAGCTTCGCATCCCCTCCTCGTGGGCTCGATCGACCGGCGGGAGACCCCCGCCCCCAGTATCTCAACAGCGCGTTTCTCCTGACCGGACAAGGGATTACGGGCAAATATGATAAGATCCACCTTGTTCCGTTCGGGGAGTATGTGCCGCTCGGCTGGCTCATCGGGTTCGTGCGCAGCTGGGCGGAGTTCATCTCCGATTTCGGATCCGGTGAGAGGCCGACCCTCATGGGCATCGAGGGCGCGCGCTTCGGCACGGTGATCTGCTACGAGATCATCTTCCCCGAACTGTTCCGGGATGGGGTCGCGATGGGCGCGGCCTTCATGGCCAATATCACCAATGACGCCTGGTTCGGCGAGACGAGCGGACCCTGGCAGCATCTGGGCACGCTCCCGCTCCGGGCGGTGGAGTCCCGCGTGGCCATCGCGCGGGCGGCGAATACCGGGATCTCGGCGTTCGTCGATCCGAGCGGGCGGGTGCGAAAATGGCTCCCGCTCGGCGCGCGAGGCATCTTGGCGGACCGCGTGCCGCCGCGCGAGCGCGAAACGCTGTACACGCGGTGGGGCAACTGGTTCGTGTACCTATCCCTGGCGCTGGTCGCGGGAGCGGCCGGCTACACTTTCTTCCGGAGGTCGCGGTGCTCAGTGAGCTGAAGCGAGACGTGGCGGACGTGGAGCGTCGACTCGAGGACCTCCGAGGTCATCTTTGACCTGCCCTCGCGAGAGACCCGGCTCGCCGCGATCGACGCCGAGATGTCCCAGTCGACGTTCTGGGACGACACCCGGCGCGCGCAGACCCTCGTCCAGGAGCGGGCGGAGCACAACCGGACGGTGAGCCGTTTCCGTGAGCTGGCCACCCAGGCCGAGGAGGCGCGCCTTCTCTGGGAGATGGCCACGGAGGCGGGCGACGAGAGCCACGGCCTCGAGATCGTCGCCGGTCTCGTCCGGCTCCGTAACGAGCTGGAAGCGTTCGAGATCAAGGTCATCCTCTCCGGTCCGCAGGACAGCAAGAGCGCCATCCTCTCCATTCACCCCGGCGCCGGAGGCACCGAGTCGCAGGACTGGGCGCAGATGCTGATGCGCATGTATCTCCGCTGGGCGGAGCGGGTGGGCTTCAAGGCGGAAGTGGTGGACCTGCTGCCGGGCGAGGAGGCAGGCATCAAATCGGTGACCATCACGATGACCGGGGAATACGCCTACGGATATCTCAAGAGCGAGATCGGCGTGCACCGGCTCATCCGCATCTCCCCTTCGATGCCTCCAAGCGCCGCCACACCTCGTTCGCCTCGGTGGCGGTCATTCCCGAGGTGGAGGACGTGGAGGTGGTGATCCGCGACGACGAGCTCCGCGTGGACGTCTACCGCTCCTCGGGGCCCGGCGGCCAGGGCGTCAATACCGCCGACTCCGCCGTCCGCATCACCCATCTCCCCAGCGGCATCGTGGTGGCCTGCCAGAACGAGCGCTCGCAGCTGCGAAACCGCGACACCGCCATGCGCATCCTGCGGGCGCGGCTCTACCAGGTGTACGAGAAGAAGCAGCGTGAGGAGCTGGCGGAGCTCACCGGCGAGAAGAAGGAGATCGCCTTCGGAAGCCAGATCCGCACCTACACCTTCCACCCGTACCAGATCATCAAGGACCACCGCACCGGGGTGGAGGTCGGCAACGTGGAGGCGGTGATGGACGGGGACATCGATCAGTTCATCCGTGCCTTCCTCACGGGGTCCGCGCGGGCGGAGCCTCCGCGAAGTCCGACTGAGGCATGGCCAAGCCTTCCGTGCCGCCTCCGGGCCCCGCGCCCGACACCAACGAGCTGATCCGGCGCCGCCACGCCAAGCTGGACGCGTTGCGGGCGCAGGGCCTCGATCCCTTCGGCGGCCGCTTCCCCGTGACCCACTGGGCGGGCGAGCTGGGGGCTCGGCTCAAGGAGGCGGGCGAGGACGAGCTCAAGAGCTCCGGGCAGGTGAGCCTGGCCGGTCGCGTGGTCTCCTTCCGCGACCACGGCAAGACCTGCTTCGCCCATCTCCGGGACCGCACCGGCGCCATCCAGCTCTACGCGCGTGCCGACGGGCTGGGGACCGCTTCGGCCTCTTCCGCGACCTCGACGTGGGAGACTTCGTGGGCGTGACCGGCGAGCTGATGCGCACCCGCACCGGCGAGCTGACGGTGCAGGTGAAGGAGCTCGAGTTCCTGGCCAAGTCCCTGCGTCCCTTGCCCGACAAGTGGCATGGGCTCAAGGACGTGGAGACGCGCTATCGTCGCCGCTACGTCGATCTCGTGATGAACCCGCACGTGCGCGAGACCTTTGTCCTCAAGAGCGCGCTCATCCAGGCCCTCCGCGCTTTCCTGGATGCCCGCGGCTTCCTCGAGGTCGAGACGCCGATGATGCAGCCCATCCCCGGGGGCGCCACCGCGCGGCCGTTCAAGACGCACCACAATGCCCTCGACATGCCGCTGTATCTGAGAATCGCGCCGGAGCTCTACCTCAAGCGACTGGTGGTGGGCGGGCTGGAGCGCGTCTACGAGATCAATCGCAGCTTCCGCAACGAGGGGGTGTCCACCCAGCACAACCCCGAGTTCACCATGCTGGAGTTCTATCAAGCCTACGCCGACTACAACGACCTCATGCAGCTCACCGAGGAGATGTTCATCCACCTCGGCCAGACCCTGCGGGGAGGCCTGGAGCTGGTCTACCAAGGCGAGACGATCCGCCTCGCTCCCCGTGGCGCCGCCTGGCCTTCTTCTCGGCGCTGGGCGAGGCCCTGGGGGTGGCGGTGACGCCGGCCACGCCCGCCGCCGAGGTGGCGCGCGCCGCCGCCGCGCGCGGGTCACGGTGCCGGCCGGAGCAAGCGCGGTGGAGGCGTGGGGGCTGGTGTTCGATGCCCTCGTGCAGCCGGAGCTGCTCCAGCCCACCTTCGTGGTCGACTTTCCCATCGAGCTCTCGCCGCTGTCGAAACGTAAGCGCACAGATCCTCGTCTGGTCGACCGCTTCGAGCTGTACATCTGCCGGCGCGAGATCGCCAACGCTTACTCGGAGCTCAACGATCCCATCGACCAGCGGCGCCGCTTCGAAGAGCAGGAGGCGCGGCGAGCCCGTGGCGACGACGAGGCGCAGTGGCTGGACGAGGACTACGTGCGCGCGCTGGAATACGGCATGCCGCCCACCGCGGGAGAAGGTATCGGCATCGACCGCCTGGTGATGCTCTTCACCGACTCCCCCTCCATCCGCGACGTGATTCTCTTTCCCCACTTGCGTCGGGAGCGCGCGCCCGGCGAGCGCGCGGCGCCCGGGGAGGGAGGACGCCGGAGAGGGAGAGGACGCCGGAGAGGGAGAGGACGCCGGAGAGGGAGAGGACGAATGATGCGGGGGCGAGGGCTCCCCTTCGAGCTGGTGCTCGGCCTCAAGTACGTGCGCTCGCGGGGACGGCGCAGCAACCTCTCGCTCTTCGTGTGGATCGGGATCGGGGGCGTCTTCCTGGGCGTGAGCGCGCTCATCGTGGTGCTGGCGACCATGACCGGCTTCAGGACGGCATCAAGGACAAGATCATCGCCGCCCAGCCTCATATCCTGGTGGTGGAGGGCGGCGGCCGCGGCATGGCCGATGCCGCCGCGGTGGCAGCCCGCCTCACCCCCGTTTCTGGGGTGCGCTCGGCCACGCCCTTCGTGCTCCAGCAGGCGCTCTTCACCGTGCAGGGCGGCGGCGCCACCGGGGGCTCTTGCGCGGCGCCGATCTCGACGCGCCCACGGTGCGCGACTCGATCGCCTCGCAGCTCAAGGGCGGCAGCCTCGACCCGCTCCTGAAGGGCGGGGAGCCCGCGCTCCTGCTGGGCCGGGAGCTCGCCCGCACGCTGGGCGTGATTCCGGGTGACCACGTGACCGTGATCTCTCCGCAGGGGCCATGACCGCGGTGGGCCTCGTGCCCAAGATGCGCCGCTTCCTGGTGGCGGGCTATGTCGAGGTGGGCATGTACGAGCACGACGCCTCCCTCGCCTACACCACGCTGGCCGCCGCCCAGGAATTCGCGGGGCTGGGCGACCGCGTGACCGGCGTGGAGGTCAAGCTCGACGATCCGTTCGAGGCCAAGGCGGTGGGCCGCCACCTGGCCGCGGCCGCGGGGGCGCCGTACTGGATCCGCGACTGGATGGACATGAACCGGAACCTCTTCGCCGCGCTCCAGCTGGAAAAGCTCGCGCTGTTCGTGATCGTCACCATCATCGTCCTGGTGGCGGGCTTCGCCATCATCGGCCACCTCATCCTGCTGGTGGCCGAAAAGCGGAAGGAGATCGGGATCCTCAAGGCAATGGGCGCCACCTCCGGCTCCATCGGCGCCATCTTCCTCGCCGCCGGCATGCTGATCGGGCTGGTGGGCACCGTCGCCGGGAGCGCGTTCGGGCTGGGCATCATCTGGGTGCAGAACACCTACAAGATCATCCGGCTCGCGGGAGACGTGTACCAGATCGACCACCTCCCCATGAAGCTCTCCGGCGGCGACTTCGCCCTCGTGATCGGCGCCACGCTGGTGATCTCCTTCTGGCCACGATCTCGCCCGCGCGGCGCGCGCGCCGCGCTGGCCCCCGTGGATGTGCTCCGATATGAATGACGAGCCGCTGGTGGTCGCGGAGGATCTCGAGAAGGAGTACCGCATGGGTCCGGAGCTGGTCCGCGTGCTCCGGGAGCGAGCCTCACCGTGAATCGCGCGGGAGACGGTGGCCGTCATCGGCGCGTCGGGGTCGGCAAGTCCACCCTGCTCCACCTGCTGGGCGCGCTGGACCGGCCCAGCGCCGGTCGGGTGCGCTTCGACGGTGAGGACCTCTTCGTCCGCTCGGAGACGGGCCTGGCCCGCTACCGGCGGACGGAGGTCGGTTTCGTCTTCCAGTTCGGCAATCTCCTCGGCGAGATGACGGCGCTCGAGAACGCGATGATCCCGGCATTGCTACAGCGGCTTCCTCGACCATCGCGCGCGCGCGCGGCGGAGGCGCTGGCCGAAGTGGGTCTGACCGACCGCATGAATCACCGGCCGGGCGAGCTCTCGGGCGGGGAGCAGCAGCGGGTGGCCATCGCGCGCGCGCTGGTGGGCGCGCCGCGGCTGCTCCTCGCCGACGAACCCACCGGGAACCTCGATCCAAAGACCAGCGAGGTGATCTGGGACCTGTTCCTGCGACTCCAGGCGGAGCGCGGGCTCGCGGTGGTGATCGCCACCCACAATCACGAGCTGGCGCGGCGAGCGGACCGCGGCTACCGGCTGGTGGAAGGACGGGCGCAGGCCTGGCCCTGAGTTGATCCGACGATCGCGTTGGCGCCCGGCGGCGACCGGGCGGACGACCAGACCAGAAGCCGCCCTCGGGATCGCCGGTCTTCCGGGCAGATACGCCGCGAGGGGAAGAAAAGGCTAGGCGGCGCTAGGCGAGGGCGTTATACTTTGAGCAGGTTTAGGAAGCATCGGGCGATCACCACCTGACCCTGGGAGCCCCGGGGAGTGAGGATACCAAGTGTTCGAACGGTTCACCGAGCGGGCGCGGCGGGTCATCATCCTGGCACGGGAAGAGGCGGGCCGCTTCCGCCACGATTTCGTAGGCACCGAGCACATACTCCTCGGCCTCATCAGAGACGGCGAGGGTATCGCGACCGCGGTGCTCCAGCGGCTCGGGCTCCGACTCGAGACCGTCAAGGCCGAGGTGGAGCGGGCCCTGGCCGGCTTCCCCAAGACCCTGACCTTCGGGGAGGTGCCCTTCACGCCCCAGGCCAAGCGGGTGCTCGAGCTCAGCATCGAGGAAGCCCGGCAGCTCGGCCATAACTACATCGGCACCGAGCACCTGCTCCTGGGCCTCATGAAAGAGGGCCAGTCGATCGCGGCGAAGATCCTCGAGTCGCTCGGAGCCAGGCTCGACGAGGTCCGGCAGGAGACGCTCTCCTTCTCGGTGACCAGTATTACCCTCGCCCGAAGAAGCGCTCCGCAGACTCCGGTGCTCGACGAGTTCGCTCGGGATCTCACCCAGATGGCCCGCGAGTCGAAGCTCGACCCCGTCATCGGGCGCGAGACCGAGATCGAGCGCGTGATCCAGATCCTGGCCCGCCGGACCAAGAACAATCCCGTCCTGATCGGCGAGCCCGGCGTGGGCAAGACCGCCATCGTCGAAGGGCTCGCGCAGCGCATCGTCGGGCACGAGGTGCCAGATGTCCTCGCGCAGAAGCGGCTGCTCCAGCTCGACCTCGGCGCTCTGGTGGCGGGGACCAAGTACCGCGGCCAGTTCGAGGAGCGGCTCAAGGCGGTGATGAAGGAGATCCGGCAGTCGGAGAACGTCGTGCTCTTCCTCGACGAGCTCCACACCCTGATCGGGGCGGGAGCCGCGGAAGGCGCCATCGACGCCTCCAACATGCTCAGCCCGCGCTCTCGCGCGGCGAGATCCAGACCATCGGCGCCACCACGCTGGACGAGTACCGCAAGTACATCGAGAAGGACGGCGCGCTGGAGCGGCGCTTCCAGCCCGTGATCGTGCGCGCCCCCTCGGTGCGCGGAGTCGGTGGAGATCATCAAGGGCCTGCGCCACAAGTACGAGGCGCATCACCGGGTGAAGATCACCGATCAGGCGATCGACGCCGCGGTGAAGCTCGCCGACCGCTACATCACCGACCGCCAGCTCCCCGACAAGGCCATCGACGTCATCGACGAGGCCTCCTCGCGCACCCGGCCTCATGGCCCTCATGCCGCCGCCGGAGATCAAGGAGCTCGGCAAGGAAGTCGAGCGGGTCGTTCGCGAGAAGGACATGTACCTCGAGGCGCAGGAGTTCGAGAAGGCGGCGTCGCTCCGGGAGAAGGAGAAGCTGCTCCGCGGCCGCGACGAGGAGCTCAAGCGCGAGTGGGACAAGCGCAAGGGCAAGGGTCCGCAGACGGTGAGCGAGGAGGACATCGAGTACATCGTGTCCCGCTGGACGGGTATCCCGCTCTCCAAGCTCGAGGAGAAGGAGTCCGCCAAGCTCGCCCGCATGGAGGAAGCGCTCCACGGCCGCATCGTCGGCCAGCGCGACGCGGTGGCCGCGGTGTCGCGGGCCATCCGGCGCTCCCGGGCCGGCCTCAAGGACAGCAAGCGCCCGGTGGGATCGTTCATCTTCCTCGGCCCGACCGGGGTGGGGAAGACCGAGCTCGCGCGAGCGCTCGCCGAGTACCTCTTCGGCGACGAGAACGCGCTGATCCGGGTGGACATGTCCGAGTACATGGAGAAGTTCTCCGTGTCGCGGCTCCTCGGGGCCCCTCCCGGCTACGTGGGATACGAAGAGGGCGGCTTCCTCACCGAGAAGGTGCGGCGGCGGCCCTACTCGGTGGTGCTCTTCGACGAGATCGAGAAGGCCCATCCCGGACGTGTTCAACATGCTCCTCCAGGTGCTGGACGACGGACGCCTGTCGGACTCGGTGCGGGCACGTGGTGGATTTCAAGAACACCATCCTGATCATGACGTCGAACCTCGGGACGAGCTTCATCGGCAAGCGCGTAGCGCCCGGCTTCATCCCCGAGGGCGACGATGCCTCCCACGAGAAGATGAAGGGCCGGGTCATGGAGGAGCTCAAGCGCGCGTTCCGGCCGGAGTTCGTCAACCGCATCGACGACACCATCGTGTTCCACGGCCTCTCCCGCGAGGACATCTCCAACATCGTCCGCCTCATGATGAAGCGGGTGAACGCCCAGCTGACCGGACAAGGGCATCACGGTGGAGCCCACCACGGCGGCCCTCGATCTCCTCGTGGAGAAGGGGTACGACGCGACCTACGGCGCCCGGCAGCTCCGGCGTACCATCCAGAAGCACGTGGAGGACCCGCTCGCCGAGGCCATCGTCCGCGGCCAGATCACGGATGGGGCGCGCCTCGAGCTCGACGTGGAGGGAGATAATTTCGTCTTCCGGGAAGCGCAGGTCGCGGAGCCGCCTCGCGCTGGCCGAGCACTGATCCACCGAACGCAGGGCCGGGATACGACGGGCCGCTCGCTCTCATGACGCGCTCTGGGGAGAATCTTCTCTCCATTTTTTTGCCTTCCTCCTCCTGCCGGCCCCACCGGCGGGCCGCGCAGACCCCCCCGATCCGGACGGCAGATCATCGTCAAGGACCTCGTCCATCCAGGGGAACCGCCGGGTCCAGGAGGCGGTGATCCTCGGACGCGTGGTCACCAAGGTGGGCGGCCCGTTCTCGCCCAACCGGCTCGCCGAGGACATCCGCGCCATCTTCGGCCTCGGCTACTTCGACGACGTTCAGCTCAAGGTGGAGGACTTCGAGGGCGGCGTGAAGGTCACCTTCATCGTGGTGGAGCGGCCCTTCGTCCGTGACGTGCAATTCGCGGGCAACAAGAAGCTCGATGCCGTCACCCTCACCGAGAAGATCGACCTCAAGCTGGGGGCGGTCTACAACCCGGTGGAGGTCACCCGGTCGGCGGAGAAGCTCAAGGACTACTACGAGGAGGAAGGGTACTTCGAGGTGCAGGTCACGCCCGACGCCACCAAGCTGCCCGACGGCGACGTGGCGGTCACGTACCGCATCGCCGAGGGCCGCAAGATCACCATCGAGGAAATCGTCATCGAGGGCGCCAAGGGCCTCACCCCCGCCAAGATCAAGTCGGTGATGGCTACCCAGGAGCGCCGAGTTCTACATCCTGCGGGGTACGGTGGAGCGCCAGAAGCTCGACGACGATCGCGACCGCATCGTGGCCTTCTACAACGACCACGGCTACATCCAGGCGCGCGTGGAGTCGGCCGACGCCATCGTGGACAAGGAGCGCGCCCGCGTCACCATCCGGGTGGTGGTGGTGGAGGGTCCGCAGTTCCACGTGGGGGCATCGACATCACCGGGAACAACGTGGTCCCGGTGGAGGAGATCCGCAGCCGCATCCCCTTCAAGACCGGGGACGTCTTCTCGCGCGGCAAAGGTGCGCGACAGCATCGCCGCCGTCCAGGCGCTCTACGGCACCATCGGCCGCGCCTCCGCCGACGTGAATCCGCAGAGCTCCCAGGACAACGTGAACCGGCGGATCAACCTCACCTACGAGATCACCGAGGGCCCCGAGGTCTTCGTGGAGCGGATCAACATCACCGGCAACACGCGCAGCCAGGAGAAGATCCTCCGCCGCGAGATCCCCATGCACGAGGGGATTTCTACACCAGTGCCAAGCTCGAGCGCGCGCGGAAGCGGCTCAACAACCTCGGCTACTTCGAGCAGGTGAAAGCCACCACCGCGCCCGGCTCCGCCAAGGACAAGATCATCGTCAACATCGAGGTGACCGAGCGGCCCACCGGCCTCTTCTCCATCGGCGGCGGCTACAGCTCGGCGGACAGCTTCATCGCCACCCTCGATCTCTCCCAGCGCAACTTCCTCGGCGCGGCTGGGAGCTGTTCCCTGCGCATCCGCGCGGGCGCGCGGAGACCCAGCAGGGCACCGTCGGCTTCACCGAGCCCTGGCTCTTCGACCGGCCGCTGTCCGCCGGCTTCGATCTATTCAACAACCGGCGGATCTACGACGACTACACCGTCAATTCCCTGGGCGGCGACATACGGCTTCGGGCATCCGCTCGGCGACTACTCGCGCTGGAACCTCATCTACCGGATCAGCCAGGACGACGTCAGCGATGTCGCCGACACCGCCGGCTCCAGCCTCAAGAGCGAGGAGGGGACGCGACTCACCTCCCTGGTGGGCGGCTCCATCAGCCGGGACACCCGGGACAGCGCCTTCGAGCCGACCCGCGGCTCGATCATGAGCGATCGGGGCGGACGTGGCGGGGGTGGCCTTCGGGGACAGCAAGTTCGTGCGCGGGCTCGCCAATATCGCCACCTTCTACAACGTCTGGCTGGATCACGTGGTCAGCGCGCGCTTCCAGGGCGGCTACATGGTAGGCTGGTCGACGGATCCGGTGCCGCTGTTCGAGCGTTTCTATCTGGGCGGTGCCAATTCGCTGCGGGCATTCAAGGCGCGTCAGGTCTCGCCGGTCGACGACTCGGGAACCCGGGTGGGCGGCACCATCCTGCTCCTGGGCAACCTGGAATACTCGGTGCCGCTGTTCTTCGGGATCCGAGCGGCGGCCTTCGTGGACATCGGGCAGGTGTACGGGCCGGACACGTCGTTCGGCACCAAGTTCGACATCAGCGATCTCCGGTACAATGCGCGGGCTCAGCCTGCGGTGGGCTTCGCCGTTCGGGCCGCTCCGGATCGACTACGGCGTCAAGCTCGACCGCCGTAAGGACGAGAGCTTCGGGGAGTTTCAGTTCGCGGTGGGCGCCCCATTCTAGACTTGGCTTCGAGACGAAGGACGGGTAGGAGCACATGCATGTGGTCCTGAAGGGATTGCTTCCCGGCCTCGCCCTGGTCGCCGCCTGGTCTCTCGGCGTCTGGTGGTCGCCATTGCCCGCGGGCGCGCAGGCGCCGGCTCCCGCCACCGGCGCCACCCGCATCGCCTTCATCGACTCCCAGCGGGTGGTGGCCCGCTCCGCCGCGGGCGTGGCCGCCCGCGATGCGCTGGAGCGCGAGAAGGCGGCCATGCAGAAGAAGCTCGATGGCGAGCAGGCCGGAGCTGACCAAGCTCAAGGAAGACCTCGACAAGAAGGGGCAGCTCCTGTCCGCGGAGGTCCGCAAGGAAGAAGACCGGAGACCCTCGAGCGCCGGGTGCGCGACCTGCGGCGGCTCGTGGACGACTTCGAGAAGGACTACACGAAGAAGGACCGTGAGCTCATGGGCAAGTTCCTCCGCGAGCTCAGCGGCGTGGTCCAGAAGGTGGGCAAGGACAAGGGCTTCACCCTCATCGTCGACGCGCGGGGCGCGGGCGTGATCTACGGAGCGCCCGAGGCCGACCTCACCGAGGAGATCATCCGGGCCTTCGACGACGAAACCAAGAAGGCCAAGAAGTAGGTGGCGGCCGGCGGGTCCTACACGCTCGCGGAGCTCGCGGTCGCGCTGGGCGCCCGGCTCGAGGGCGCGATCCGGGGCTCCGGTCCACGGCGTGGCGCCGCTGGAGACCGCCGGGCCCGAGGACGTGCTCCTTCGCGCTGGGGCGCGCCACGCGCGCGCTGCGGCGGCGAGCCGCGCCGAGGCCATCCTGACCGGCGGACGACGTCACCGGGCTCGGCGCTGCGCGGTGCTCCGGGTCCCCGGCTCCCCAGACCGCGCTCATCGCGCTGCTGCGCCTCGTTTCCATCCCGAGCCCTCGCTTGAGCCCGGGCATTCATCGCCTGGCCTGGCGGCGGAGGGCGCCGGGTGGATCCGAGCGCGGCAGTGGGGCCATTCGCCGTGGTGGAGCGCCGCGCGCCTCATCGGTCCGGGGCAGCCGGCGTGGGCGCCCTCTGCTTCGTGGGAGAAGGCGCCCGCCTGGGCGAGGAAGTCCGGCTCTATCCGCGGGTCGTCGTGCGCGACGGGGTGTCGAGATCGGGAACCGCGTCATCGTCCACTCCGGGCGCCGTGCTCGGCGCGCGACGGCTTCGGCTATGCGTTTCGACGGGCGCGCCCACCGCAAGATCCCCAGGTGGGCGGGGGTGCGCATCGAGGACGATGTGGAGATCGGCGCCAACACCACGGTGGACCGCGCCACGCTGCGGCGTGACGGTGATCGGGCGCGGGAGCAAGGTCGACAACCTGGTGCAGGTGGCGCACAACTGCGAGATCGGCGAGGATGTTATCCTGGTGTCCCGGAGTGGGGGTGTCCGGATCGATGCCGGATCGGGAGCCGCGCGGTGCTCGCCGGTCAGGTCGGAGTCGCCGACCACGCGACCATCGGAGCGCGGCGCCATCGTCGCCGCCAAGTCGGGGCTGACCGGGGACATTCCCGCCGGCGAGGTGTGGAGCGGCATTCCTGCGCGGCCCACCGGCGAGACCAAGCGGATCTGGGCGGCCGGGCGGCCGGCTGCCCGCACTGCTGCGGCGGGTTCGGGAGCCTCGAGACGCGCTCGGCGAGCTGGAGAAGCGAGCCGACAGTCATGACCGACATTACATCCCGCAGCCTTCGTGGATTCCTGCGCGCGACTGGGCGCGGACGTGCGCGTGGGTACCCGGCACCCTCATCGGGCCCGAGGTCGAGGTGGGCGACGGCGTGGTGATCGGCGCCGCACGCCGTGCTCGAGGGGCGCGTCCGGATCGGGGCCCGCTGCCGCGTGGGCCACGGAGCCATCATCGGCCGCGGAGCCCCGGGACCTCAGGTACCGCGCAGGACGCGCGCCACCGGCGTCCGGATCGGGAGGGCACCGGTGATCCGCGGAGTACGCGACCATCCACCGCGCCACTCCACGAGGGCCACGACACCGTGGTGGGCGCGCATTGCCTGCTCATGGCCACCTGCCACGTGGCCCACGACTGCGTGGTGGGAGATCACGTCATCATGATCAACGGCGCCGCCCTCACCGGGCACGTCACCGTGGAGGACCGCGCCACCGTGGGCGGGCTCGGCGGTGTCCATCCGTTCACGCGCGTGGGCACGTTCGCCTATGTCGGCGGGCTGCACCGCGGTCACGCAGGACGTGCCGCCCTACGTGATGGTGGACGGCGTGCCCGCGCGTCGCGCGGCGGTCAACGTCATCGGCATGCGGCGCGGGGGCATCGACGCGCATGGACGCCGCCAGGCGCAGGAGAGCCTTCCGCATCCTCTTCCGCATCGGGCCTCGCGCACCGCCGCCGGCGTGGCGCGCCTGCGCGAGCTGGGGAGCTGGCGGACGGCAGCGTGGCGCGCCGCATCGTCACCTTCATCGAAGGCTCCCAGCGCGGCATCGTGGGCGCGGGGGCGGCGGTGGAAGCGAACGGCGCCGAGCTCTCGGGCGGGTCCAGTGAGCCCCATGGCGGAGCCCCGGATTCCGCGCGGGGGTGGTGGGCGCCGGTCACATGGGCCAGTACCACATCATCGCGCTCATGGAGCTGTGGGACGTCGACCTCATCGGGATCGTCGATCAGGATTTCGCACGGGCGGAGGACGCTCGCGCGTCCACCTACGGCACCAAGGCCTTCCGCGATCACCGCGAGCTGGCGGGGCTGGTGGACGTGGCCACGGTGGCGGTGCCCACACGAGCGGCACTTCGACGTTTCCCGAGATCTCCTCGAGGCCGGCGTCCACGTGCTGGTGGAAAGCCCATGACGCCACCCTCGAGGAGGCGAAAGAGCTCCTTCCGCGTGGCGCGGCCTGCAACCGCGTGCTCCACGTCGGCCCGACGTGGAGCGCTTCAACGGGCGGTGCAGGAGCTGCGGAAGATCGTCGAGCACCCGCATCCTCATCGAGTCCCGGCGGCTGGGGCCCCTTCGCGCCGCGGGTGGCGAAGGACTCCCGTGGTCATCGACCTCATGATCCACGACATCGACATCGTGCTGGGGCTGGTGGACGGCGAGCCGCGCAAGGTCACCGCCATGGGCGCCTCCGGTGCGCTCGGGCTCGCCGACGTCGCCAACGTGCAGATCGTCTTCGACGGCGGAACCATGGCCACCATCACCGCCAGCCGCGCCACCAGAGAAGAGTCGCGGCACTCCTGGCCATCACCCCAGCCCGACGCCTACATCGTGCTGGACTACCACGGGCTCCGGACATCCAGATCCACCGGCGGGCGCAGACTATACCGTGAACCGCGAGGCCATCCGCTACCGGGAAGGCCATTCGTTCGTCGAGCACCTGTTCGTCACAAGGACACCCCCTCCGCTCGAGCTTCGCCACCTCATGGCCGCCCGCCCGGGCGGCCTGTAGGGTCCACCGGACGCGTGGAGCTGCCGGAGGAAGACCTCCTGGGCTCGCCGGCCCGTCGCGCTGGAGGTCAGAGCGGATGATCCGCCTGAGGCCGGGGAAACCGCCCGGCCGGAGGATCTTCGTGGAGCGTTTTGCCTCGGCCTGATGGCCGGGAGCGGGGATCACCCGGCCGCGCCGCCGCCGAGCAGCGGCGGCAAGGGATGGAAGGTCGTGGCGTTTGCCTTCGCGGAGGCGCTCCGCGCCATCGCCGCCGCCGGCAGCGCATCTAATCCTGCGCACCTCATCAGCCGACGCAAAAGTCCAGACCGTTGCTCACCGCGCGCTGGCCGCCGAGCGCGTGACCGCTGGTCGCCTTCGTGGGCAAGTTCTGGAAGCAGGCGCGTGTTCTCTCCGCCGCCAGAGCAGCGGTGATGCCGCGGGGCAGCCTGGCTCGGCCGGGAGGGCGCTCTGCCGACGGCGCGCTAGCAGCGCCTCGCTGGCGGTGGGCACGCTGAGTGCCACGGGGGGGTCGAGGTGCTCGACCAGCGGCGCTTCCTCAGGACCCGTGGCTGCTCGACGCGGAGCAGCGGACCTCGCGCGCCCCCTCGGCGGCAGAGTGGGACGAAGGATCGCGCCGGGTACGGCACTGGCCATACGACCTCGCCAGCCGCGGGGAGATCGGTCAGACCATCGTCCCGCGCGCGCGCTGCTTGTTGTCTACCGGCCGTGGCGGCTGGAGGCGGCCGAGGGCACCGACGGACCATACGACGGGGCGTCGGTCTTTCTGGCAGGCCCCAGGCACTGTGGGATCAAGGCAGTGGCCGACGATCGCGATTTCAGCAGCTCGACGTGCCCGCGGTGGGGCGAACCACGCTGGACACGCGCTGATGGCACGCGGGCAGCGCCACCGCGCTGGCGGTGGCGCCAGGCGGAAACCTGCCTGTGGACGGCGGGTCGTCACCCGCCTGGGCGGAGACACTCAACTCTGTGGTGACGCAGCTTCGGGGGCGGAAGTGAAGACCCGTCCTCGGGGCACCATCATGCTCTCGGCGGGGGGGAAACCTCCGGCGATCAATCTGCAGGAGCACCCTCTGCCAGGCGCTCCGTGATCTGGATCTCCACCAGTGCAGCTTCGCGCCGTTGACCCGCATGGCGGCAGCCGACATGGAGTGGTGGCCAAATCCACCGCCCACGCGTTTGGTGGGCACGAGCGAGGCGGTGGGGCGCGATGCCCGCGCGCTCTGCGCGTACCGCGCGCACCTGATCCACCGGCTCCGCGCGGACCGGCCCCGCGTCACACCGTGGTCATCGACTTCCGATTCAGCAGCCGCCTGGCCGCCAAACCCGCCGGGCAGGCGATGCGGTGGTCTTGCTATCCCACTTTGGGCGTATGGGCCTGGCGCCGCGGGCGGTGCCGAGTATCAACTCGCCTGGCGGCGTGTCCTCGCGGTCATTTCCCTTCAGGCGCGCCGATGTGCAGAACTGCGCGAGCCCATCGAGTTCGTGGGTCATCCGCTGCCTCAGGCGTCAGCTTCCGCCAGGCCTCGACCGCGCGCAGGCTCGCCTGGGACTCGGCATCTGAGCCCCGATCTGTCGTCGTGCGTTTCTTCCCCGGGCAAGTCGCGCGAAGGTGATCACGCCTCCTGCAGCGATGCTGGACGCTACGCCACGCACCGCGGGGCCACTCGGCAGGCCCCGCCGCGCTTCGCCTCGGGTGGCCCGTCGGTGGATCGGCAGCAGCTGGTGGAGGCCTGCTGGCCACTGCCGAGCACGACAAGCCCGGTAGGTCACCAGGTGAGATTCTCAAAGGCACGCACGCAGCGAAGAGCTGATGGCATTGCGCCGACGCCATCCTCATCACCTCTGGGCACGTGCACTCGAAGCGGCGCTGCTCAACCCCATGTTGAACGTGCTATCGCGTGTCAACTGCCGAGCTGATCGCGCCACCGCTCATCACGCCAGGATCATGCCCAATATCGTGGCGGGCCACGACGACGGTCAGGCTGCTGGGGTCACCGGCGCGCGGCTGGCCCGGGGAGGCCGGCGGCTGCTGCTGAGCCGGCCCCGCCAGCGCCCAGCGCGCCGCGCCGAGCTGCGCGGCCGGCTCAAGCGAACTGGGTGCGGGACGGCGCGCCGCGCCATTGCGCCGCGCCGCTCGCACTTTTGCCGCAGCGCGACGGGGGTCCGTCCATGCTGGCACTCCACAGGTCGGGCTTTACCTGGGACCGCCACGCGCTCCGCCTCCTCGCGGGCGCCTGCGGTGCGCGCTTCGCGGAGGGGACAGGCGCCGCGCTGGCGGGGGCACGCCTTGTGTTCGCCACCGCTCGCGTGCTGCTGCGCTGCCTCCACCTCCTATCGCGGGCGCCAGTACGTACTCACGACGCCGGTCGCGGGACCTGGCGCGGCTGAAGGTGCCCACTGCGCACGCTGGGCTCGAGATTACCGGTCGCGGGTCCTCCAAGCCAGGGCAGGCTCACGCCCTCGCACGCTCGCTGGCCGATGGCGTGAGCGTGATGGTGGTGCCGACGGAGGTCCCGCGGTCCCCGCAGAGATCGCCAAGCCGGGCGATCACCTTGGCGCGCTGAAGCGGGGCCTATCGTGCCGGTAGCGCTGGGCATCATCATCCGGGTGGCGCCTGCACTCCTGGGATGGCTTCCGCATCCCGCGCCCCTTCGCCCCGGCGCTGCGTGATGTGCGCCGGGCCCCATCGCGGTGGCGCGCGACGCGATCTCAACGCACGCGCGCGAGGCATTCGCAAGGAAGGTGGAGGCGCCACCGCTACGCGGTGGGCGACGGACGCGAGAGCGGCAACGCCGCCTGATGCGCGCGCTCTACTCCCTGAATTGCTGGTCACCAGCGCTCGTCGGCTTTACGCGCCCTTCGCGCGTGCTCAAGCGGCTCTGCCGCAGAACTTAACTCAACCTCCGCCAGCGCACCAGGGCATCGGCGCATAAGCGCATGCCGCCCGACGCGCTGCTGGGTACGCGGTCTCCGGTGAAACGAGCGATGCCGCCATTCCGCTGGTCGAAGCGATCCGCCGCCGCTGGCCGAAGCTGGCGGTGGTGCTGTTTCCTGTGACGCCGACCAGCGCGCAGATCGTGAGCAGGACAGCTCTCGTGGCCACCACCGCACCGCACCAGCTGACCTGCCGGGACCGGTGCAGCGCGCGATCGGCGCCGTAAGCCGCGCTTTTTCATCGGATGGAATGAGCTCTGTGCGAACTCCCCTGGGCGCCCTGGCGGCGCGGCATTGAAGCATGATCTGCTCCAACGGGCGCATCTCCGATCGATCGTTCCGGCGTTACCGCTGGAGTGGCCAGCTTCACTGCACCACCCGCCGCATGCTCGCTCAGCTCACCGTCTTTGCGCAGTCAGGGGACGCGCGCCGCATCATCGCCCTGGGCGCATCTGGCAAGGCGCGGGCGGTGACGGGCAGCCTCGCGAACGGACGCCAGAACTGTCCAGGCGCGGGCAACGACGCGAGCTCCTGGGAGGGGCTTCCTTCCGGCTCCGCCCCGCGGCGAGCGGGTGTGACAGCACCCATCGCGGAGGAAGAGATCGCTGGCCGGGTTTTCAGTCGCCTCCGGCCCGGACTACCCGACCTCGTGCGCTCGATACTGGCTCCCCGCCACGAGCGGGTGCCCGAGGTGGAGCGCCTCCACGAACGATCCCGGGGCCGCTCCGCGATTGCGGAGCCAGCTACCCACGCGAAAGGTAAGCCCGTCATCATCCTCGATACCGTGGGCGAGCTGGCGCGCCTATGTACCGGTTGGCCGAGGTGGTCTTCGTGGGTGGCAGCCTGTTGTGCCCACGGGGGGCGCATCGAGCTGGGAGCCGCGCGCTGCGTTACGAAGCCGGTGCTCTTCCGGTCCCCTACACGAGCAATTTCCGCGACGAGCGCCGAGGCTCCTGCTGGGGGCGGGGGCGCGCGGCAGTCGGCCGACGCCGGCAGGGGCTCGAGGCCGACTTGCGCGCGCTACTGGAGAAGCCGGACGCATGGCCCGGGCCATGGGCGAAGCGGGCTTCCAGGCGGTGATCCGGCGGCAGGGCGGGGTGCAGGCCACGCCTGGAGCTGGTCGAGGCAGGTTATCTGGTGGCGGGAGGAGCGGCGAGCGACGCTATGGCGAAGCGGTGAGACGGCAAGCAGGCGCGCGAGCGAATGAGTCCGTGGTGGCCTGCGCCAGGACCCGAGGGCTGGCTGCGGGGCGCCTGGGAGAGGAACCCACCCGTGCTGGCGGCGGGGCTCGGCACGCTCCTCTCCCTCGGCTATCGCGCGGCCCTGCTCGTCCGCGGCCTGTCCTACGACTGGCACCTGCTCTCCCACGCGGCGTCTGCCCTGTCCAGCGGTGGTCTCGCTGGGTAAGCCTGACCGTGGGCGGCGGCGGCAAGACCCCGCTCGTCAGGCAGCCGGCACGCTCACGCTGGTCGCGCTCGGCGCGGCTCGCGGTGGGAGCGTGGCTACGGCCGCTCGACGCGAGGCGTGCGTGGTGGCCGACCGTCAGAGCGTGGTAGCGGCCGAGCGCGGGGGCGGGGACGGCCCCTGCTGCTGGCCGAGCGGCTGCCGGCATCCCGTCGTGGTGGGCGAGAATCGCTTCGAGGCGGGGCGCCACGCGGTGGAAACCGTCGGCGCCTCCGTCGTCGTGCTCGACGATGGCTTCAGGACCGCACCATCGCCAGTCTCTCGAGATCGTGGTGGTGAGCGCCCGGTCGCCGTGGGGCAATGGCCACTCTCTTTCCCGGCGGCCGCTTGCGGGCTGCCACTCTCCCGCCTTCGAAGGGGCCGGTTGGTGAAAGTCGTCACCAACCCGCGCGGGGACGGCGAGGACGATGGAGGCGGTGAACGCGCACGCTGCGGCTGCACGATTCGCCGCGCGCCGGTCGCGCGCCTCCGCGCGCTACGAGCCCGTGGAGGCGCGTCAGCGCGTGAGCGACGGGGGCGCGCCTGCCGCTCGCGGGGAGCTGGCGCGGCGGCGGCTGCTCGCCTTCAAGCGAGCTCGCCGCGCCAGCGCTCCTTCATGGAGACAGCGCGGGGAGCTGGGCATCCTGCTGGCGGGCTTCATCGAGTTCGGCGACCATCACTAGGTACCGACGGCGACCTCGCGGTGGCGCGGCGAAGCAGCGCTCGCGCGCGGAGCGCCAGGCTCGCTCACGACCGGCGGACGCGATGCGCCTCCGCGATCCGCGCTGCGCGCACCCAGCTCTGGATTTACTCTCGGTGCGCATAGTGATTACGAGCCAGCCAACGCGACCCCGCGGCCAGGTGAGCACGCTCCGTCTCAGATCCTGCTGGCGCGGACCGGGGATGCAATGGCCGGGCGTGGCGCCCGCAGGTCGTCATCACGCGCCCAACTGGCTGGGCGACACCGTGATAAGCACCCCAGCCGGCGCTGTGGACTTCGCGCCGCCACGCGCCCCGGACGCCGCATCCTGCGCGTGGTGGGGCGCTGGATCGACGCTGCGCAGGCGGGGCGTGGCCGACGCGCTCCTCTGCGACTATCCCCACGTGCGCCGCCTGAGACGGTTTCCTGGCGCCGCTTGCTGCTAGCCGGGGCGCGGCTTGACCCTCGCCTCATCCTGCCGAGATTCAGCTGGGGCGCGCGCGTTGCAGCCCGCCGCTACCGGCGCAGCGCCGCGCGTAGGCTGCGACCACGGCGCCGCGCGCGACATCTGCTCACCGACCGGGTCCCGCTACCAGGCCGCGCCGCCATCAGTCGACGAGTACCGGCTTTATCGCGTGGAGGCCGCTCGGCACTTCGCTCCACGCGCCCGCCTGGTGACGCGCCCCCGGCTCCCGCTTCCCGCTGACCCCACGCGCTCGAGGCCAGACGGGGCATAACGCGGCGGGTGCCGCAGGAGGTGCCGCGCGTCGGGCTGCACTCAGCGCCGCCGAGAACCCCACGCAAACGCTGACAGTGGCGGCACCTCAAGGCCAGAGACTATGGCGGGACCTTCTGCGTCGACCGTGGGCTGCTCCGCCCGTGCTGCTCCTGACGAAGGCCCCGGGGATGCCGCGGCCGCCGACGCAGTCCCGCCGGCTCGCCAGCCCCACGCGCGCCCGCATCGCTGGTCAGCCACGACCGGCCCGGCGCTGCCGCATCTCTGGCCTGCCTTCACTGCCTCGTGAGCGCGGCACCGGCGTCGCACCTGGGCCTGCGCGCTCGAGCACACCGCCACCGTCACGCTCTTCTGGCCCCACCGACCAGCCGAGGGCTCAGCGCGCCGCGCATCTTCCCTTGCCCTGAGAAGTAGATGCTCCCGGGGCACCCCTGCGCGCCAGCATTTTTCTGGCAGGTGTCCCATCGAGCATCCACCATACGCGCCATCACCGCGGCAGCGTCGCGGCCGCGTGCAGGACGCCGTCGCGTGAAAACGGTCCTGCACTCACCAGTCCTCTCCGGACTGGGGACAGGAGATCGGACTGACCGGGGCAAGCTGGAATTACGCCGAGCAGGGCTGGCGCGTGCTTCGTCGCGGTGGCCCAGCCGGAGGGCCGGGCACTCCTGCGCGCGGAGGAGCTGGGGCTCTGGGGTGGTTTCCCTGGGATGCGCGGGGCCTGGGATGCAGAGGCCCTCCTCGGCCTCGTCCAGTTGATCCGCCGGGAACAGATTGGTCCAACCTCTGCACACGCACAGCTCCATCGACGGCTGGCTGGGAGGCATGGCGGCGCGGCTCACACAGCGCCGGCCCACATCAGATCACGCGGCACGTGTCTGATTCCCATCCGCCCAGTGGCTTCAACCCCAATCTACCGGTGGCTGGCCGACCGCGTGATCACGAGCGGGAGGCCATCCATATCACATGATCGCCGCGGCGGCCTCCCTCGCGAGTGGTGGCGATTCCCACCGGCGTCAGCGCACCGGCGACTTCACGGACGGGGGCGGCGAGGCCGCGCTCCGCGCGCTCGGGCTCGCGCGAGGGGCCAGCGCCCGCCGGCGCGGTTTCCGGCCCCGTATCCTCGGCTCGGTGGCCATGTTCCGCGCTGGCTCCAGGGCACGACCATCTCCTGGACGCCTTCGCGCGCGTGCACGCCCAGCGGCCCGACGCCCGACTCCTGCTCGTCGGTGACGGCGGCCACGGCGCGAGTGGAGCGGAAGGCCTCGCGCGCCAGCGCGGGCTGGAGCAAACGGGAACAGTGATAGCAATACGTAACTTCT